>Ga0228711_1000465_pt1 | contig 49446 bp, 24 predicted proteins | sample MedpolnodulmetaG_2_FD_177996 | JGI IMG/M metagenome (GOLD analysis project Ga0228711, IMG submission 177996) | Root nodule microbial communities from Medicago polymorpha collected in Santa Monica, California, United States - brown nodules | ecosystem: Host-associated > Plants > Roots > Nodule...
CCTCTATTTTAGCCGTTAATTTGAAACTTTAATTTCTTCTCCTTTATCCACTAAAAAATGGTGATTTAGGATCAATTTTTGATCCCAAATCACCCCTCTAAATCATTTTTTTCCTTCTCTTCTATTTAAATAAGTGATTTTCACATTGATTTAGGTTTTCCTTTTGTAATTTCGTCGTCTTAGTGCGACGCTATTTTATTGTCGTCTTTGTGCGACGTTGTTTTTCCCTCTTGTTCAGGTAGCTTCGATCCAGTGCAGATCCAACCAATGACTTTGGTATCATCAACGTTGCAGATCTGGAGGCATGGCTATTCTGGAGATTTCATTATAGTCATATTTGTAGGCTTATGTACTGTGCCGTTTTATGCTATTAACATGAATGATGTGAGTTTGTTCACAGATTCATCCTTTTTGTTTTTAGCGAATTTGTATTGCATCGATGTACTCTATCAATTTGAAGAATGAATGAATATCGTTTGTTTTGTGTCAAAAAAAAAGAGTCCAAAACAAGAGGATTGTCGTACCGACAGAACTTATAAAAATTGCACGCTTGCTTAGTTATAACAAGAATGAAATTGTTGTTTTAAAGCTTTGATACGAAAGTAAGAATATAGAAATATCGTTTACGCGTCCAAAAAGCAGAAACGATATTGGACTTTCATTTCATTAGTTAAATAAAGTAGCGAAAGCATTATTTTCTAATTAATCACAAACTTATTGAATTTTAAAAAGGAATTTTAGACGTGTAATTAAACACCTCAAAAGTAGCAATTCAGATGCTAGAATTTGATAGTGCAAAACGCTATCTCTAATTTAATATTTTTCTACAAATAAATTTTGTTCTCGTCATAATTAAATAGTGCAATTTACGTGAGTGACTTAGGTAGATGAAAGCCATCGTTTTGGACTCTGTTGTTATCAAATTAAAATCGTTATTTTATTTTTACGCGCAAAACAAAAATTGTTATGAACTAGCCTTATATAAACAAAGAAACGGCGATATTGATATCTGTGGACTCGACAACTCTTTCAACTGAAACTGACATAACCATACACTTGCGACGTATCAGTTAGAGATCCCTAATTGCATTAGATTTTATTATGTAAAGAATACATTAGGCTTGTCTAATTTTAGGTTTGTTTACCATTAGGGAGGTCTTGGCTTGGTCCCCCTCCTGTCCTTTTGTTGTTTGCTTTCTTGCTATCTATGTATTTTAGTAGCCTAACATTTTGCTAGCTACTCTTTTCTAGTTAAAAAAAAAAAATCACCTACACATTTCAAGATATTATCTTTTGATCTAAATTTTTAAATAAGATTTAATAAGTTATCATTTCTTTATATTTTTATCATCATAATTGGATTCAAATTTTAACTATAAATAATTTGATTTAATAAGTTTAATTTTTTTAAATATATTATTTGTTTCAATAAGTTTAATATTATTTTTTTAATTCTAAATTATCATTATAAACTTCGAGTACAAATATCATTACTTTCATGTTTGTATCCATTAATTGAGGGCACTTAAAATATCCACTTCACACCCATGGTGGATCTTATGAGCGCATATTAGCTTATATTTCTTTTTTTCGTCCATAATAACTGCTATTATTTTTGTTTTAAGGTCTTTTTTCGCGTGAGTTGGATATCTTCTGCGTATAATTGCAGAGTAACCCTTTGAACTGGATAAGATCATAATAATTGGCAAATTTCTCTTCAAGAGATTTAATATTGTTGCATTCATAAGGTTAGACTTAAACCAAATAATCTATGGACTTGTGAATAAGTTTGAAGAGATCCCTTATCATATTATCCAAGTATTCTTGGATGACAAATCTATTGTTATGATTATTATTGATTATATATAGATATATTTTTTTATTTTTAAATATAATCCTACGGTTTAATTCTAATGATTTGTTTGCTTTTCAATTTTATCCATCGTTAACCTCAATTTAAATAATATTAAACTCATCATAACTTTTGTCAAATTTAATTATGGGTTTTTGCTAGAGACACCTTTTATGAATGTGTCTTTTAACAAGTTATTCTATAAGCATTTGTTAAAAGACACCAACTAATTTTTATGAAGGTGTCTTTTAACAAAGTTATAACTAAAAAGTGAAAATCACACATTGAGGTGTGAGTTGCTAAAAGACGTCTTCATGAGTGTCTTCTAGCAAAACCCTTTAATTATTAATTTTAAATGAAAGTTGACTCAGTTGGTAAGGAGTAAAGCCACACACAAGATCGTGGATTCAATTGCCACTGTCGATGTGAGGACATCTTTAACGGTGATCTGTAGCTTGAAGTCTGTCTTGACCTTGATGAGCATCTAGAGCTCACCTAAACTTTTTGTATTTTTAATAAATAATTCATTTTTAAATTATAAATTGATAAAAAAATTAAATAATTATTTGATTAAAATTAAATTATTTATTTTAATCAATTTTGTATATAAGAATTTTTTTTACCAAGCTTTAGATTATCAAAGCACCTTTTTTCTGAGAACTAGATGGTTAAAAAAAACAATTCTTCTTACGTGTATCCATCTTATTCATTCTAAACGGATACTCTTGATTATTATTTCAACTTACACATCTAGGATTTATTTATTTTATATTCTGTGTAGATGTAAATAGTTCCTTTAATAAATTGTATGTCATAATATGAACAATTTTTTATTTTTGAGATATATGAACGAATTTTTTATGAATATTATAAATTACCCAAATAATAATATTATATTTATAATATTCTTTTTAAAAAAGTTATTACGTCCTTAAAAAAAAGTTATTACTTATATAGTCCAGACAATATTAGAAAAATATGTTAGTAAAGAATAACAGCTGCTGTCCCCGTGAGCTTAGCTCAGTTGGTAGGGACATTGCATAATTTATGCAGGGGCTGAGGTTCCAACTCCAGACACCCTATTTAATTGTGTGAGTTCTAGTCACTAGACTACAAGATAAAAAAAAAGAAGAATATTAACCGCTTACTTTTTTTGTGTGTGTGTGTGTATATATATATATATATATATATATATATATATATATATATATATCAAGAAGTACCAACTTTTTTATTTTTTGAGGAGTTGGTCTTTTGTAAGAATACTTTTTTTGGTGGTATATGGTAAAATTCTGATTTCTTTGAATATTACATTTTGTTTAAATTATTTTATTTATAACTTTCCTCTTATTTGCATAATCAAAGAGAAATAAATGCTTTATCAAAGAAACAAAATGACAAAATCAAAAAGTTAGATTATAATTTAATTTAGTCAAAAAAACAAAGGGAATGGTATTTTAATTTAATCGAAAAATACAATTCTAACATGGAATTATATTTCAACTTGCAATTTGATATCAAGAATATTTGATAGTCTTGTAGCTCAATCAAAATCAGTTTTGAAATTTCTGTTCTCAACAATTCTTCAAAACCCCATAACCAGAAGAACAACACTACCATCACAATCTCAGTCTTTGAGGTGGTGGTAGCTACAATGATTGGACGCAGAGAAAGAGAAGGACCCTTAATGCGAAACAATCCTCATTCTCTACGCAAATCAAGGATCGTTACCGCTGTAGTAATTGGAGTTCTTATTGGATGCATCTTAGCTTTCTTTTTTCCTAATGGCTTCTTTGTTTCTCAATCTATTGTATCAAATCGTCGCATCCATGTTGTTGGATCCAAAACCCAGGTTTTTTTTGCTTATGAGTTTACTGTTTTTGTTGTGTTTTGTGTAATTGTGTGTATGTGTATGTGTTTGATTTTGATGCGTTTACTAATTGTGGGTCATTGTGGAATTGTTTTGATCTTAATGATTTTCGTTGACTCAAAAGTTTAGAATTTGATAGTCATTTACTAAGTTTCAGAATTATAGAACTGTGGGATAAAAGTGACTATAGTTTTGAATCTATAGTTCAATGTGGCCATGTTGCCTACATTTGTTTATATTGGAGATTTGGGGTGTTAGATATGGTTGATATTGTTAAGTTCTCACACATGCTTAAGTTAAGAGGTTTATAGGCTATGTACCATAAGTTAAGAGGTCAATGATCCATAATAGGAGATTTGGGTTGAATCTATAGAATTGTGTGATAAAAGTGGCCATTTTTCCTACATTTGTTTAAATTGGAGATTTGGGCTGTTCGATGTGGTTGATATTGTTAAGTTCTTACACATGCTTAAGTTAAGAGGTTTATAGGCTATGTAGCATCGACACTTCAGATTAAAAGTGAAGAGTAATGATATTTGTACAACCATTTTGCGACAACTTTTGGGACAACCTTATTCTTCTCTCTTCTTATTGATCAAAAGCAATAGAGATAGAAAGATGAAGAGATAGATTAAAAACACAATGAGAGTATGAGAGAGAGTTGTCCAAAAGTTGTACCAAAATGGTTGTACAAATATCATTTCTCAAAAGTTTACGAGTGTAGGATACTTGTCTTTCGACACTGAGACTTGCGGTTACATATTGTTGGGTATGGTTCATAGTTTATCGATAAGTGGGTAGGTCGCTCAAACGGGTGGGTATGTTTCATAGGTGATATTGTAAATTGAGCCATAGTATTTAAACCCTAAGCTTGAATGATAGAAAGGTACTGCAGCTGCTATGCAATCAAGAGACATAGGGGTGCAATTGGCCAAATCCGATGATCAAATCTCTCCAGTTATTTGTTTTCATTTTTTCATTTATGTTTTCTTTTGAGCCGACCCCACTTAGTGGGATAAGGCTTGGTTGTTGCCGTTGTATCTGTTTTCTTTTGAAATGGGGTTGCTATTCACTCTAACAAATATAATAACTTCTATTTTCTCAAATTATTATTGGTGGCATTGGTGCTACCTGTGAAAGTCGGTATCGTGTCCAATGTATGTGTTAGGGCTTAATAGTTTATGAGTGGTGTTCGTGAATAATACGTAAAAGCTAGCTTTTGCCTTGACTTGTATAGGCAAACATTTGTTTTTGTTTCACTGTTTTTGGTTTACAGTATGAGGTATTGTTCTACGAAAGATGAATAACAGACATAGTTTTTATCATGAATTTTTTTGGCAGGAAAATTCAGCTGAATGTGAATCCTCAGATAGAGTCAACATGTTAAAATCAGAGTTTGTGGCAGTATCAGATAAAAATGCTGAGCTGAAAAAACAAGTGAGGGAGTTGACCGAAAGGCTTCGGCTTGCAGAGCAAGGGAAAGACCAGGCTCAAAAACAGTTTCTTGCATTAGGTAAACAAGAAAAAGCCGGACCTTTTGGTACTGTCAAGGGATTAAGAACCAATCCTACTGTTGTTCCTGATGAATCTGTGAACCCGAGACTGGCAAAGATATTGGAGAAAATCGCAGTTAAAAGAGAGATCATAGTTGCACTTGCAAATTCCAATGTGAAGGAGATGCTTGAGGTCTGGTTCACCAATATCAAGAGAGTTGGTATATCTAATTATCTAGTTGTTGCTTTAGATGATGAGATTTCGAAGTTTTGCGAATCGAATCAAGTCCCATTTTACAAAAGAGACCCGGATGATGGTATTGACACTATTGGAAAACAAGGAGGGAACCATGCTGTCTCCGGGCTTAAATTTCGTATTCTAAGAGAATTTTTGCAGTTGGGATATGGTGTTCTCTTATCAGATGTTGACATTGTATATTTGCAGAATCCTTTTGATCATCTATACCGTGATTCAGATGTCGAGTCCATGAGCGATGGCCATAATAACATGACAGCTTACGGCTATAACGATGTCTTCGACGAACCTGCAATGGGTTGGGCTCGATACGCTCATACCATGAGGATATGGGTTTACAATTCCGGTTTCTTCTATATCAGACCAACCATTCCTTCAATTGAGCTTTTGGACCGTGTCGCGACACGGCTTTCCAAGGAGGTTGCATGGGACCAAGCCGTTTTCAACGAGGAACTCTTTTATCCGTCACACCCTGGTTATGAAGGGCTTCATGCTGCTAGAAGAACTATGGATATGTATCTCTTTATGAACAGCAAAGTTCTTTTCAAGACAGTGAGGAACGATGCTAACCTCAGTAAATTGAAACCGGTAATTATTCACGTGAATTACCACCCTGATAAGCTTCCGCGAATGAAAGCAGTTGTCGAATATTATGTCAATGGGAAACAAGATGCTCTCAAACCTTTCCCTGATGGCTCAGATTGGTAACCTTATTTCAGTGTCTTAGTTGTTCAAAACAGTTTCACAGTACATTTCATTAGTGATAATGCATAGGTGTAGGTAAAAAGAAGATATCATTTTATGAACAATTTGAATTATGCTTTTACCCTCATTTTGAGACTCCAAGTTTTTCCCCTTTCCCTCTTTGTTTATTTTCTGTGTGGTTTTTTGGTACTTGATCTAAGCTGGTCTTAGTCTTACATAAGAATTCTTCTGTAACATTTGTTGTATGCTAATATAAATTTAAATATTTTACTGTTTTTATCTCATCCATACATACTGTTAGCAAGCTTATGTGCAATGTTAGGGGGTTTGGAACTTTGGGCAAAGGCATTGGAAAATACATAAACTCAGACACATTTGTAAACAAAGTATTCGACTGTGTTCTTTAGAATCAAATTTTATCTCCTCCAAAACTAAAACCAAACATATCCTCTTCAGCCTTTTAAGCTACACTTTAGTCGTATGATTTGACCAACTTAGTTGCAGAATACTTCAATCAAACTTATAAGATTTTTTTCAAGATTTAAATCCAGATCAAAAAGAACAACCCCCAACCGTTATTACCGTTAGAAGAGCAACTCAATTTCCATTACTCTCTGAACTAATGGACATTTGTGAGTGACACACACAATACTAATTTGAAGAGAATTGAAATAAAGTATCAATGTTATATTAAAATACACTTATTTTGGAATACTTTTCTTCACATTGTGTGTTTTTTATGAAGATTATTTTGTAAAAAATTGCTTTAGAAGTAGTTAAGAGTCTAATGGGATAAACTCAACATCATGCAACTATCTTCCACATTCGCTGTGAATATAAGTATTAAACGTCACTGGTGACACAAAGGTATGAAGAAAAAAATGAAGGCTTAGTTGACTAAATAATTAATTTTTCCAAGTCATACAAAAATAATAATCAAATTTGTTAGAAGGTTGTTCATTTGTATTTGTTCCAGGAATCATTCCCACCACTATGAGACCGGATGGAGTAGTTAGGTGTAACTTACCAATAATTGCAAAATAATATCGACATCCAACCTATATTATTATTATTTTTTTGAAATACTTCCAACCTATATAATAAATCCCCTAAAAGAAAAAACATATATAGAAATTATATAATATAATCATTTTATAAAAATGAATACTTTTTTTTAAGCTTAGTCTAATGTGTAAAAATAAATTAGATTTGTATCATGTACAAGTATGTTTTCTACTATTAGATCAATAAATCACATTTTATCACTTTTGATCCAATAATAACAATCTAATGGTTGAAACAAACTCGTACATCGTATTAAATTTTTCTTATTTGTTCATCGTATAATTAGTCCTTTTTTGATAAATGAAGTCAATAATTTTTAGATCCAATGATAGTTTGAACTACTTTAAAGCTACCATCAAATAGTTGAAAGCTACCATCATATGTTATGTATAGCGAATTGAACTAAACTTTTATGACATGAAAAATCAATTTTTGAATTTTGAACAAGAGATATACTCATATTTAGGATAAGATATTTCTTAAATATGATGATCTCAATAAAAAAAACTATAAAGGAAAAAAAATAAAGCTGGAAGCCGGCAAAGAAATTTTAATCTACTAATGTTAAGGTTCAAAGGCCACCTAACCTCTAAGTCAGTCCACACACCCATATTATATTTCTATTCTTTTTTAATTTCTTTATGTGTCCCTTAATTATCTGCATCGAGGTCTATTTTCTTTGAGAAAATGTTCTGTTTTTTTTTTTAAACAGTTAGTGGTTAGAAATTTACAGTAGATAAATGTGGTGTCTAAGAATAAATGTAATGTTTATACATCTCTATATTATGTAATTAAACTTACAGGGACAAATGTTGTGTTTTTGTTTTATTATTTTTACCTCTCATATTAAATTTTCAAATAAAAAACTAGCAAGAATAATGTAGCAGTATATATAATTTTTATGAAAATAATAAAACAGTATTTTTTAAGGCATAAAACAGTATTTTATTCATATTTAATAAAAGTAGAAAATAAAACTGTATTGAAAAATTTAATTTGATCAAGCAGACATAATAACAATAATAATACTGCCCCCTAAAAAAGTACTTCTAATAATAATAAGTAATTTTATAAAAAAAAAAAATCATATTTCCATGAACTTAACTCGGTTGATTTGAACATACATAATTAGTTGAATTTTTAGCCACAAATCTAATTGGCAAAAGAAAAAATAATATCCTAAAAAGATGCTCACACCACGTTGTGCTTTCGACTTTCATTCACAAATAAATAAATTAACAATATGAAGTTGTCTTTTTAATCCACAAGATAGCATGCCAGCGAATAAACCATTTGCTAATTCATTTTTATCTTAGTTAATTAAATTATTAAAATCAAAACAGCTCATATAAGTGAAGTCTAATCCAAGCACTTTCACGTTGCATTGTTTTCCACCCACCCACCTCTCTGTCTTTTTCCTTTTCTTTTTGTTTTTGTCATTACCATTACATAAAATTTAATCACATAATCCAAATTAACCTTCATAAATCCAACATTTGTTTTATAATACACTAATCAATATCTCTTTCATTCTTCTATCAATTTATATCTTGTTTAGCAAGAAAGACAAAGAAGAAACTAATCATTGCTTTATTTGTACAACATTTAGAAACTATATTACCAAAATACATTTGACCAATTGATATTTCACAATTTCAATGGGGAAAGGAAGAGGTTGCATACCAAGCAAGAAAAAAGCACCAACTACAGAAGAGAATGAACCTCTTAGTGTTGAAAGCCAAATTCCAGAAACTGAAGCAACAAGTAGAAGCATAGATGTAGCAACAACTGATGTAGCAACAACATCAGAAGCAGTGAAAAAGTTGAAAGTTTACATTGTTTTTTACTCAATGTATGGTCATGTGGAATCATTGGCAAGATCATTGAAAAAAGGGGTTGATTCTGTTGATGGTGTTGAAGGGTTTTTGTACCGTGTCGTAGAGACACTGCCAAAGGAAGTGTTGGAACTAATGAAAGCACCTGAGAAAGATGATGAGGTTCCTTTGATCTCTGCTGAGAATTTGGTGGAGGCTGATGGGTTGTTGTTTGGGTTTCCGACGAGGTTTGGTAGTATGGCGGCGCAGATGAAGGGACTTTTCGATTCCACGGGGCAATTGTGGAAGGAACAGAAGCTTGCTGGGGTTCCTGCTGGGTTTTTCGTTAGTACTGGTACTCAAGGTGGTGGCCAAGAAACTACAGCGTAAGAGGGTCTTTACTTTTTTTGTTTTCCTAAAGTTTTTATAATTTTCTTTGACGCAACTTCTAAAGTTTATATGATTATAATTTGATTGATTCTTCATAAGATTGAAAAAGTTGTTCTAAAGTAGCTTTTGCATAAATTGTTATATTGAGATTATACACATATTGATATCATGATCATTATTATTACTTGTTAGATTAGAATAAAATGTTATTACTATAGTGATAAGGTGATTTGGGAGGAGGAATATAGAAGTTGGAGTGATAAGGAAGTCACACATTTAACTCCTTCAACTAACAACAAAAAAATTGTTATTAGTCAAATGTTCTGGCCCAGGTGACAAGACAGGTTGAGCTTGTGGGTGAGAGGATGATCGTTTGATCTCCACAAAACAAACATGAGAGGAGCTTCCTAGAAGAAATCGGAAACCTAATAGCAATGGATCTTAACGGAGTCTTTGATACCATCTTAGAAATCGTGATTGTGTTTAACACAACCTCATAAAACCAGCATGTGAAATAAGAATTAACCACACTTAGAAACACATGTTCAGACCATCTTTTATCTGATGTGAGACTCTTTAACAAAGAGAACTAAAAGCTTTTTAAGTGTGATTAAACCTCAACTTTAGGATTAGTGTTATGGCGAACTCAAAGAGTCAAAGTTGAGAAATACTTATGTCATCTTAGAGTCGAAAACACTAATTATAGTTATTTAAAAAGAAAATAAAGTCGACTACTTTTTTTTCCCTTAAAAGTGAAAACTTGTTGCAAAATATTCTTTATTCTGTTGGAGACAATCAAACAATAAAAGTTCATCAAAACGAGAGTAAGTTTTGTACAATACCACATGTGCTTGTGGTTTGTGTCATGCCAACCAAATATTTGTGGCACTGAAGGAACTAATTAGTTGGGGGTAGGGGTCAATGGTAGGGTATGATTGAAGGACTTTTTTGGATTATAGAGGATTTTAATTTGTAGCAAAATTTCCACAAGCCAATGAATCAATATGTGGTAGGAATAAATAGATATTATTATGTGACTAGTAATAGTAATATGATTAATTTATGTAATTTCTATTGTAATGTAGCTGGACAGCAATAACACAATTAGTCCACCATGGAATGCTGTATGTTCCTATTGGATATACTTTTGGTGCTGGAATGTTTGAAATGGACTCAATTAGAGGTGGATCTCCATATGGTGCTGGAACCTATGCAGGAGATGGTTCAAGACAAGCAACTGAAGCTGAGCTGGCACTTGCTGAGTATCAAGGTAGATACATGGCTAATATAGTCAAGAAGTTAGGCCAGAAAAGCTAGTTTCTCTTGAAGAGCTAAAATGTTTTATTCAATTGTTATGATGATATTCAAATTGAAATCTTGTTGTGTTTATTGTTGGTGGTATAAGATTGGTAGGATCATGAACCTTGTCATTCATTTTCTTCTGGAGGGAAAAAAATGTACACTTTGTAAAGTTCATACTTTTGTGATCATGTGCACTTTATAATAAATTTATGAGTCAAGGTGTATTTCATGGGAGTTAATTGGTATTTTCAAAATGGATTCAGAGAAAAAGTTCTGTCTGCAACTTGCTCATCACTTATAGGATTCACAATCTGTATGCTGCTTAAGGCTTTTAATTGATGTTTATTCATAACAATAATCATATTCACAACATTTGGGTTTTTAAGGGATTCTGCAATTTCATTGTAATGTAATTGCGACAACATTAGCTTGAAACAAAGTCAACATGACATTTCTTAGGAAAATCAAGTACCGCTTACTCAAATATCAAATAATAGTACGAAATGACAACGCATGTTGGTCTAGTTGTTAAGGAGTTGACTCATATTACGCAGAAACATAAGTTCAACTTCGGTTGAACACAGGGACAGATGTATGTTCATCCATGTGTGGGCTTGTGCCTACACTAAATTTTTAGAAACTATTATTTTTAGTAGTATAATGCATCAATAGTTGACATTTTGACCACATGGCCCACACTTATCACAAATTATCTCTCTTTTGGCCCACACATATCATCCTATATCTCAAATTCTTTCTTGATAGTATGAATATTATCAAGAATTAGATGTGAAATCATGAGTTTAAAGTCTTCCGCTAGACCAACCCTCATCATTTAGCGCTCACATTCTACTATCCATTATAAAAGGTGCATCGTACTGGTTTGTTAAAAAAAATAAAAATGAAAACACTTGCATGTGTTATTTATTTAAATTCAAATAAATCTAAAAAATCTCTAAGCCCAAAAACCAACATTCCAAATGCCCATTCCTACATATACATTTATTTATTTTTTTATATTAAGAACTCAATGCTTTTCAAAAAGAGCAAATCCAAACCTAAAAATAAGTATATGACAATCTATAAGTTACACATTAATGTTTTGATCAAATCAAATATAGGCTTTGCTAAGGTTAACTCGGCTCGGTATATTCCCATCTCTATGCATACAAGGGGGAGCAACACTATTCATTTCTTAGCTAACAAAACTTAAGTTAGCTGCCTTATAAAGTGAGAGCTCTATTAAGTCTTTCAATGGTGAAATCCAATAAAATTGTCGTTAGATTTAATCACCTTATAAATTCGTTATTAAGAATGAAAATTAGAACATGTAAACATTTCAATGACAATCTTATCCCATTTTCCCAAGCTAAGTTATTGAAAGAGCGCAAATGTAACTTAGTTGGTAACTATGAACAACATTATTTGTAGGGATTGGAGTTCGAACTTTATATTCTCAATTTCTTTATACACTTTAGTGTGTGAATCTAACCATTATAGATGATTTGACAAAAAAAAAATACTAATGAAAGGGAGTATAATCTAAATTATAGAGTCTAATTAACAATTTTCCATGCATAGTGAATCAATCCATCCCAAGTCCAACAATAAACGGTCAAAAACTAAAAATAATAATTTTCAAGGGTCCAAAACCAAATTAACAAAAAAAAAACACCAACGAAAGAAGAAGAAGACTTTAACAACACCATAGACTCAGAAACAGAGTCACACTCTTACATTGCTCTCACAAAAATGGCGAAACTCATCATCTTTCTCTTCCTCACTCTCATTCCAATTCTATGCAATTCCTTCACCCCCGATAAACCTTCAGATCGACGCATCCTTGTCTTACTTGATGACTTCGCCATCAAATCTTCCCACTCTCTCTACTTCAAATCTCTTCAATCTCGTGGATTCGATCTCGATTTCAAGCTCGCTGATGACCCCAAAATCGCGCTTCAGAGATACGGACAGTATCTTTACGATGCATTAGTCTTGTTTTCCCCAACAATTGAACGTGAGTTTCGCAATTTTTTCAATTTCCCCCATTTTGAATTGTTTGTTAGATCTTGGTTTTTGGAACTTTTTTTGAAATGGGTCTTTAGGAAATGTTGATTTTAGCTTATGTATGTGTTAAATTTTCGATTTTTATGTAAATGGGTTTTTTGGGTTGTGATGTGTAGGTTTTGGAGGATCAATTGATGCTGCTGCTATTTTGGATTTTGTTGATTCTGGTCATGATTTGATAGTTGCTGCTGATAACAATGCTTCTGATTTAATCAGGGAAATTGCTACTGAGTGTGGAGTGGACTTTGATGAGGTGATTATAGTTTAATTTATCTGGTGAATGAGTTTTTGAAGATTAACATTTTCGCAGTTATGTGTTTATGTTTTGGTGGTGCAATGTGCTTGGCTACTATTATTATTTGTATGTTGGTTTTGGTTGTTTATGTAATTAAGGTTCTGTTTGGTAAAAAATAGTGAATAGTTGATAAGATGGCTTATAGTGGACGAACTTACGGCGAATAGCTAATAAGCTAGCTTCTTGGTTGAATTTGTAGTGCTTGATAAATTTAGCAATTGAACTAGTTTATAAATATGAAATGATGTAAAAAAGATATATTTAATTTTTTTCAATTAAGATTACAAGGTTGTGTTCACGAGGTCCATGATAGCAATGTCATGTCTCCTAGGTCTATGAATGTTGTGTTCACGAGGATTGGTTTTGCCATCCAAAAAGGTCTAGCGGCGCAGCTTGTTGCCCGCTTGCCTTCTATTCAAGTGTAAATAATGGTTTATTACAAGGTTAAATTGAGAGAGAAAATGACAAGCTATAAGCTACTTGAATTAGTTTATCAAAACATGCTATAAGCTAGTAAAAAAAAGTTGTAAGCTCGTGAGAAAATGACAGTTACCAAATGTATCTTTTTTAGTAATATGAGCTTATAAGCTAGAAGTAATAAGCTCAAAAACATGTTTTGCCTAATAGATCCCTCTTTACTTATGCATTTTTATTCGTTTTTTTTTTGCTAGGATTATGGTGCCGTGGTTGTAGATCATGCTGGATATGCAGTCTCTGCTACCGAAGGGGATCATACATTGATTGCTAGCGATGATTTTATTAAGTCTGATGTGATCTTGGGAAGCAAAAAAATTGAGGCAAGTGCATTGTTAATTTAATAGTTAACTGCATTATGCTTGATAAACGTTCAGGGCATTGATATTATCTTTATTTTTGCAATGTCTTAACTGTTTGAGTCCTTGAAGTTGTTTTTGCTTATTTCCTTTTCTCATTACGTGCAACAGGCTCCAGTACTTTTCCAGGGAATTGGACATTCATTAAATCCTTCCAATAGCCTGGTAATAATATTTCTGAATCTTAGTTCAAATGTCATCACAGGCATTATTGCATTGATAAGTTTGCATTAGTTTGTTTACACTTCGTTTATGCATTTCAATTCAGGTGTTGAAAGTTCTATCAGCATCTCCTACGGCTTTTTCTGCCAACCTGAAATCTAAGTTGACAAGTCCTCCATCACTCCTTGGATCTTCAATCTCATTAGTTTCAGTTATACAGGTTTGTCAATATCTCATCCTCCTACCGTGTATGTGTGCCATTGTAATTTTTGCTATCCTAGTTTGAACCTTTCTCGCAGTCATATCATTGTTCTCTCGCTTTTGAAATATGCATGGAAGAATTATTCTTAATGACTCTTGTTTCATTTGAAGTTATCCATTTTCTTCATGGAATAGTATACATGCAAAAATATATACTCCCTCCATTTTTTTCTTTTGATGTTTTAGGACTTCAACTCTATTCCAAAATATTTCATGTTTTAGTATATTTAATATTTTTTCCCAAGTTTACCCTTGTTGAAAAATACACCATCAAACTAGTTGTGACGTTTGGATTATCACATGTGAATTTAATCATAAATAAGGACATTTTAGTTCAAAACATACAAATATTTCGATACTTTAATTACTCCTTAAGACTTGTGCCAAGAGCTAAAACATCAAAAGATAAAAAATGGAGGGAGTATGTTTTTGTGTATCTGGTGTCAAGTATATATTGACTATTTTCACCTTTATCTTTTTGTTGTTTCCATTTATAGGACATACATTGCATACATTTTACTGTTAATTGCATGCTGTTATGATTTTTGAAGAGATTTATTTTGAAACTAAGTTGTGATTCCTTGTTTATTATTTCAATTTTAATTGTCAGGCGAGAAATAATGCTCGGATATTGATCTCTGGCTCATTGAGCATGTTCAGCAACCGGTATGGAAGACTCACTTGATCTTGTTAGCCTGGGTTTAATGATACTAAATGTGTAAACTCTGAAGCTCACTTTACTTTCATTAACTTTGATTTTTTTGGCAGATTTTTCAATTCAGGCGTGCAGAAAGCTGGCAGTCCAACCAAGTGAGTAAAGTGTTGAGCATTTTCTTTTTCCTGTTTTCTGTCGAGAAATTATAAAAGAAAAACTAGAGGCAGAGGAAGACCTAGTAAAACTATATGAGAAACTATTAAGAAAGATCTAGAGATTAATGAGTTGGATCGAGACATGGTTTATGATAGAACATTATGGTGTAATTTTATCCATGTAGCCGACCCCACATAGTGGGATAAGGCTTGGTTGTTGTTGTTGCTGTCAAAAAATTGTTCACTACTGGAGTTACTACTTTTTTTTTTAGAGGTACCGGAGTTACTACTTAGGTTATCAACCCTGCTATAATACATTATTTTTATAGCTACTGTAGTATACTTGTGCTGCATCCAATCTACCTACACTACCAATATCTCTCTCACACTCTAGGATATGATTTTTTTTTGTGGAACATACTCTCTGTAACAGAAACTTTAGTAATTTCTGTTTTTTTATGGAACAACAGACACGCCAAATCAGGTAATGAGCAGTTCTTGACTGAAGTTAGCAAATGGGTTTTCCACGAAAGAGGTCACCTCAAGGTACGATAAAAATACAATAGCCAATTTTATTCTCATTGTTCATTTATTTGATATTTGACATCGTCATTTAGCTTCATTACTGTTAATTGATATGATTTTGCTTAATTTGTTGACATTAAGGCGGTGAATGTGCAACACCACAAAGTTGGGGAAACTAACGAACCATCCATCTATAGGATCAACGATGATTTGGTAATTTGAATATTATTTCATTGCTGATGTATGCCATGTATTCTTTAATTAAAAATGTACTTTGGCTGATGCTCGCTTTTCAAATCATTTTGTAGGAATACTCTGTTGAGATTTATGAGTGGTCCGGGACAACATGGGAACCTTATGTAGCTGATGATGTTCAAGTTCAATTTTACATGATGAGCCCCTATGTCTTGAAGACTTTATCAAATGACAACAAGGTTCTTTGGAAGTTTCATTTGAACTCAGTCTTTATTTTTCTCTAATAAACTCTTGATTGAAATTCGTGGGATTGCATGTTCTCTTTCAGGGTCGTTATTTCACATCGTTTAAGGTTCCAGATGTCTATGGTGTTTTCCAGTTCAAAGTGGAGTATGATAGACTTGGATATACAAGCTTATCTTTAGCAAAGCAGGTAATTTCCGATCCTCTAATATATCAATATTTTTAAGAACCATTCTACCCAAATATGATTTTTCCTCACAAAATTCAACCCCTTTTTGCATCATTAGATTTTCCTTTGTATTTGAGTCGCATCACATCAAAACTTCTCTTCAGGGATCTATATTATATTATAATATAGCAGCTTTATACAATCATGGGTTTAGAATTCCTCTTTCCTTTCACTCTTTAGATGGTGACCTCTATGGTACATAGCTATGCATTATTAATTAGCTTTGCATATGCATATAGTCAAACTGGTCCTAATTCATTGTTTTTTGTTGGATAAGATCACATGAGTTTGTTACAAGATCACGTTAAATTCCAATATTTGGCAACCTGTAGTTTTGAAACTTTTTTCTTCACTGGAATTATTGATAATAAGAAGAAAGAAACTGCAAGTACAATTCATGATGTGTATTGTTTAACTTCCCTTGTAGATTCCTGTCCGTCCTTTCAGACACAATGAATACGAGAGATTTATCCCAGCCGCTTATCCCTACTATGGAGCAGCATTTTCAATGGTAAGAATATCTATCTCTCTCATTGGGATGGAATAATCAATAAAATGAAACATGATCTTGAATTTCATCTTTAATACATTCAAAATGCTTAGGGAAGGGAAAACTCGGAAAAGTGCATTTTTTTTCTCTTAAGAGCAATGTTATTTGAACATCTAAAAAACAACAACTATTTGACAACCAGTATAAAAATACACAATTCATAACTAATGATGTGACTATAAGAGAGAGAATTAATTAATTAAAAAATGAAATAATACTTATACGGTATAAATATATGGTGCTGGGCAACCAAAAGGTTGTTAAAATAACATTTCTCTTTTCTTAATAATTGATATGCTTTAAATACTGTTGAGATATTGAAGCCCCCCTTCTTCCTTGCATGTAAGTTACCGTTATTAGGTTGCTATTGTTCATTATTTTTCAGCTGGGAAGATTTAATTAGATCTATATATGTTCGGTTCTGTAGCCGAATCTTGAGAACTCCATGGCTTTTATGTAATAACTTTTTTATTGTGATGCAGATGGCCGGTTTCTTCGTCTTCAGTGCTGTTCATCTTTACAACAAGTAAATGCAAACCATTGCACGAAGTTAATGTAGTCTGTAACATGGGAGTTGTACTTATTTTGAGATCAAAAATTTTGATTAGGCATTTATAAAAATCATAAAACGTGTGTTTCTAACTTAATATAGATGTGGTAATTTTTTATATTGTCATTTGACTTTTAAGTTTAACATCGTAGTATTTTAGTTGTGGTAACATTAAGGATCATTATATCGGTCTTTGAGCATCACTGCTTAGCATTGATGAAATGCTACACAGTGATGGTTTACCGTTACCATAAAACCAAAGATAGCCTGAAACACCCGGACCTTGAAATAAACTTAAAATTTGGAAATCTGAATTTTACGCCATAACCTCAAACAACTTGTTTTTCTTTGTACTAGACAATTATGCAACATTCTGGGTACAATCATATGGCTGGCAATTATAATCAATAATCTAGTAATTGTTACAGCTAATTGAATTTTCATTCAATGTCAGTGTATATTCTTCCATTACTGTATAAACTAGTCATAAGCCATTGTTAGTCCATACATTGCAGCAGTTTCCTGGCTTTTCTCACAATGTCCCACATGTGAGTGTTCTGAAACTTCCCTTCTGTACAAATGTGGAAAATTGGACTTAAGGTGGTTAGTGAAGTTAAAGCAAAGAGTATTTTATTTTACGATTAAATTATTCATTGAGAAACAACAAAAATTGGAAACGAGATATTTACAAACTAACTAACTAAAAATAGCGAGAGAAACTAAAGTTGAATCGATGAGGGAAAGTGATTTTTTTTTTTTTTTAGTGAAGACAAAACTAAGCCGTATCACTAATAATTAAAGGGTACAAGTAAGAAGGTTAGGTACTAATAATTAGAGGGTACAGATAAGAAGGTAATGATGCTCTAGGTAGAGTGCGCAATCTTATTTGCTTGCTTCCGAACATAACTGACATTAAATAACTATGAGATGACAACAAACCATGAAATCTACTAATAATATCTCCAACTTCATTCTTGGGAACTTGTGAAGAATTTACCGCATCAACAACAAGCTTGCAGTCTAACTCAAATATAACAGATGGAAAACCACGTGCAATAGCAAGCTTTATTGCTTCTAACAGCCCCAATCCTTGCCTTAGCTTCAGGTTGAGAAGAAGATAAGGAAGCATAGTCAGACATTCCCAACACTAATTGACCTGAGGAATCACGGATGCATAAGCCATACCCAGTAAATAGTAATGGTATTATTGTTATAAATAGTGCACAATCGACATTGCACTTCACAGCCGGAGGCAGCCGTTTCAACCACTTGGCTTCAAGATATGTACCTTGACCCGGTTGTCTTGCTCTTTGCATACATCGCCACTCATTGAGTGAATCTTTTGCTCTTTGAACAATAATTGAAGGAAGTGTGTCCGATCCTTCCCAAAGTTTAGAGTTATGGCCCTTCCAAATGCCCCAAAGAATCATGGAGGCCAAAGATTGTTGTTGAACAGATAACCTGTTATAGAAATCAAACAGAAGCATGGAAAAATCATTAATATTATGTATCAAATCAGTGATGATCTTGTCTAGCTGCACTAATTCCCAACAACTCGAAGCTTTGGGACAGATAAAGAAAGTGTGGATATGAGTTTCACCCATAATATCACAAGTTACACAAACATCTGGACAAGGGACCCCCTTTTGAATGAGATTCGTACCTATAGGGAGACAGGTGTGGGCTAGCCGCCATAGGAAGTAGCGGACTTTATGTGGAATCCGTTGCTTCCAAATCATATTCCAGTTTCAGTGATCAGCTGCTGGCTGAGTTTCGGCAGCAAGAGACATACAACTGTGGTATGCGGTCTTGACAGTATACAATTCATTCATAGAGTGTTTCCAAACGCAAGTATCAACAAATTTACGCGTAGGCGGAGGTAATTGCAGAATAGCAGCAGCATCATGAGTGGAGAATATACTGTGTATCATAGTAGAATTCCAAGTTATGTTGATTGAAATATTGAATCATGGAATATCAAAATAACACTGATTGAAATATATTTTCACAAAATAATGCAATATATTGATCAAAATTTGAATAGTAAATTGAGAATTATTCTAAGTTGGTTTTTGTATGTAATTATCAATTCATTATACTGAGTAGTATATATTGAAAATACGAATAAAAAAAACAATATACGATTCTTGATCTGAGGTGTATCTCAAACATGGCAGAAAGTGGTGGAACGTGGTGGCTAGATGTCTCCGAAGGAGTGGTGAATCAGTAAACACTCAAACTCTCAAGTCAGTGTAAGGTTGGGGCTAGTGAGAGGTATAAAAAAATAAACATATATGACAACTCCAATTGAACACATAGTGCGTGAAAATAAACATTTTATGGTTCAATTAAGTATCAAATCTGCTATAGAAACCACCTGATTAGTAGTTACCCAATTTAATTCTTCTATGCACTTGTAAGGATCTTTCATTTGGAGAGTTTGGTCATATATGACACCTTCAAATGGTGATTGAAAGCCAATGATTCATATATAGTTTGACAATATAGATGCTGCTTATCAATGTTGGTTCGCATATGGTGCTCATGTTGGATTTAGAGTATAAACATGTTATGTGAATAAGAATAACAAAAACAAAATAGTACTACATATCATCATGTGTGTTTGTTTGTTCCCATGAAGGGATTGGAAATACAAACAAGAAAGATGTTTTTGTTCGCATCTAAAGTCGAGTTTTAATGTTTCTGTTCGCATCTTAACCTTTTAACGACCGATTTTTATGCTTTAGAAACTGGAATTTCGATTGCTAAACAAGAAATTCATAAAAAAATTTAAAACTTCTGGTGTGGTTATAGTCACGTCATGCCATAAGGTGGATCCGCCTTTGTCTCGCCTTAAAAGTTTGTTATCCCTGAATTTATAGAGGATCATCACTAAAGTCTACAGCTATCATATACAACACGCATGCTTACATGCAAAGATAACTGACGTCCAAGCATATGCTATTGATCTAATTGATAAATGTGGATTAAGGTTATGAGCACACATGCAAAGCATATATCTAATTTTGACTTAATAGGATTGGATGTAAAAAATTACCTCAATGCAATAAGACATGCAACAAGACAAAGAAGTATGGTGTACGAGTTTGAGAAATGTTTTCTTTTTCTCCACCTCCTCTAGACTTTGCTATGCAAGTTGATTAATTTATTAATATGTGTGGGTTGAGAAAAATGACTTACAAGCAAATATTCGAAATTCATATTCCTTGCAAATGTAGGTTTTCTCCATTCATGTAGTTAACTACGTATGTGGCCGTTAGATAGAGATTGGACGTGTATATTTCAAACATTTTTTTTCCTTTTAAAAAAAGACATCTTTGAATTCTTCTGTCTCGCCTTGATCTAACGGCCACCGATATGGTTTTAACTACGTGAATGCAAGAAACGTGTAATAGTACTCGAATTCATCTAATAATATCATACTAGGTTGAAACAGTTCCATATTACCAAGCTAATTCAACTCACGGTTTGATCCATTAGCCATACTGGGAAAACTTTTAGTGCAAGAAAGAGTGAAACATGAAATTAATTAGCATTAACAACAAATACAACGAAATAAATAAAAAAACATAAACAACATCCTCAAGATGTAGCTCAAGTGGTTGAACCGAGACTAAGAACTAAGAGATCCAGAGTTCAAAGTTCAGCTAGTAACACTACATACTAACAATTAACATTTGCTTACAAAAATAAAATACATAAAAATGGAAAAACCATAGATTACATTATTAATTTAGTAGCCCTTGCATATGCATTCGTTACACACCACACCACTAGCAATGGAAGGAGTCCATGAGTTTACAGTTAACAGGAAGTTCCATGGCTTGGTTAGGATCAATACCATAGAAAGAAAGCAACCCTGAATCCTTGTAATGACATAGGCATTGAAGATCAGCTTTGGCAATAGCAGAGCAGCAAGCATCAGATGGCTTCTGACCATTAACAGAACTGTCGCCACTCACATACGGCTCGCATGCCTTCAGTCCTTGTTTTGTCATGTGACACAATGACTGACCATTAACCAACATCATGGTATTGGCAATGGCCAACAATATCGCCACAATCATAACCTTCTTGTATGCCTCCATCTCTGCTTAAATTTATTATGTATAGGGTGAAAATGAGAACTACACTGTCATATTCATGAGAATGAGAACTATATTTATAGTGTGAAAGTGAACCAAAGGATGTAACGTTGAATTGCAATTTGCAGGATATAATTACTATATTGTACATATATAATGCTCCCGTGACCAAGGCTTCGCTGGCCAATTGGCAATACTATGGGCGATTGTATCACGGGTGAGCATTTGGTGCTTTCAAGGAATTGGGTTTAGTATTAACATTGGAGGTTTTAGTTGTTCAAATTTTATATATATGTCTACACACATATGACATATATATGTATATAGTAAAGGATAATAAGTTAAGTATATATGTTCTCTAATTATGTGCATGAACGTGGTTAGATTCCTGTGGGGCAAACTGCATAATGTTCATATGGATAGGAAAAGACAAACTGTACTTTACTATGTACCAAAATATGTGATATCTCAAAGTCATGCATCAATCCTACAATTATTTTTACAGTTTGATAATTACAGCTGAACGTTTGGTAAGTGTCAAGCTATACTAGTTGTAGCTTTAGGTTGAATATGAGTTGGAACAATTACACGGTACTGCTCAATTTAGATTTTATAAATCGATTAAAATGACATTTTAAATTGGTTCGACATTTGTTGTATATTCAAACTATGTAGAAAATTAAAACTTTTTAAATGGTCAAACTGATTTAAAAAGTACGTTTTACATTGGAGACGACAATGCCAAGTTGTTGTGTGTGTATTCGGTCGAGCCTCTTTGCCAAGAGCTCTGCCTGTATTGTTGATGTACTATTGGTTTTCTCCGACTAATTCTCTCTCTTTGTTTCTCTCTCTCTCTCTCTCTCTCTCTCCCCACCTGATTATCCATTATCCCTTTCAACCAATTTTAACCCCAAAGCCCAGACTTATTTAAGAGATAATTTTAAAATTGTCCTCCATGCGTATAAGATGAGTACATAACTTGTTCGGACTACCACAGTCACACTGATTAAATATTTATATTTCAGAATTGGTAAATTTGCTCATCGACCAAAAATCAACCACAGACACATAGTCTAGGGGTTTATCTACTCATGCTCAATGAAACAAAAACATTCAAAATGCCAAAACTACATATATAGGGAGCCCTTGGATATGCATTCGTTTAATGTAACATCCCCAGTTTTTAACATCACAAATGTTTTTTTTTTTAACATTACACCACGAGTCCTATATTCGGTAATATGGAAAACATAACAAAAACAGGGAACATGACCAAAATCATAGATTACATTATTGATTTAGTAGCCCTTTGCATATGCATTACACATGACTAACAATGTAAGGAGTCCACAAGCTTACACTTAACTGGGATTTGCAAGGCTATTCTAGGAAGAACACCATAGAAAACAATCCACCCATTATTCTTGTACTCACAGAAGCATTGAAAATCAGCTTTGGTAATAGCATAGCAGCAAGTAGGGGATGGATCGTGATGAATAATATACGACTCACATGCCATCCGTTCTTTTCTTGTCAAGTTACATACCGTCAATTCTCCATTAGCAAACATAGCATTGCCAATGGCCAACAACGTCCCCACAATCATAACCTTCTTGTATGCTTCCATCTCTAAAAATATATATTGATATCTCTGACTCTTTGCTTATATTTTCACGATTAATTTCCACTACACTATTGTCATCAGAATGGCCACTATATATATAGGATGTAAAATTGAACATTGTAGTAATAGTCAATAAAATTTAATTTAGTCGTGACTAATGGCCAATTGTAAATATTATTGGCCATCTATGCTCTCTAATTATGTGAATGAACGTCTTCACTCAGTAGGTTCAGGTGGGGGGGAACTTTATAATGTCGTTAGTGAATTGGAAAAAGCAAGAAACATATTATACTACGAAATATAATACATGTGGTGTTTCAAAGGTGCATCAATCGGACGATTTATTCTAGTCTAAAATATCTGATCTTTCTTTTATCAAGCCAAAATTGAAATTATATTAAACGATAAAAGATGCTCCTCTAAGCATAAGGTGTGCCAAGAAAAAGCAACAAAGTTCAAATATAACATTTCACTAATAAGAACAAACAAAGTAAAAACATCTAACCAACGTCCAACCAATCTAAAGGATACTGTCGCCACCCAAATAACTCAATAGAAACATTTACGACATTTTTCTTCAGTCACCACATCGATAAATATTTGACCTTATCCAACAAGTGAGACAAGAATTTTTCCTTATTATTAAAGATTATATCATTTCTTTCTTGCCAAATCACCCTAACGGTAGCAAGACACAATAAGCGCATAAAAGATTGTCGTTTTTTCAAACCACATGACAAATAAGCATAATGATGGAAATGATCCACTATAGAATTTGGATCAATTGCCGAGGCCCCATCCAATCACGAACTAGGTACCATAGAAAGCCAAAAATATTACAATTTAAAAACAAATGGTGAACCGATTTCACCCACCACACCCAGAAACACACAGAGAACCCTCATCAAGTAAGATACCATGCCTACCTAAATTATCTTTGGTAGACAACCTGTTCTGAAGGAGGCGCCAAGCTAAAACGGAAACCTTCAACAGGACATCCTTATGCCAGATCAACTCAGAAACCACTCATGCCTAATGCATTTGCGGGCTAGTAAGATGAGCGGTCAATGTTATCTATCAGTCACGTCAAACTACAAATGAATGTTAGAAATAACCATCGAGCACTCCCTGACCTAAAATATCTAATCTATTATGTATATATAGGAAATAATATACTAGCAAAAACATTATATAATATTTTTTAGGCAAAATTGTTGTTGCGGTATCATAACTTAATTTTAAGTAAAGATTAATGGTATTCAATAAAAGTTTATAAAACGTTAATCTTGCAATTGGAATCAATAATATATAAAATGAGTTTATATTAATATTTTGTAGGGCTTATGATATGATTAATTTTACAGCTAATTACATAAAAGTAACACCTTTTTTTATTTTATTTTTTTGAAACAAGTAACACCTTTTTTTATATATAAATTTATACATTACAGAGTCTTACGATAAAAACGGATGTAGACTTGATCAAAAAAATTATGGATAAATTATAACAAAAGTTATTTAGTCATAATTTTTAAAACTAATATTTTCTCTATCCGTTTTTTTTTTGTTGTGAATTCATTGTGAATTCCTTCGTAGTAAAGTAATAGGTGCGATTTGAAGGTAAAGAAGTAAAAACTTCTTCATGGTTACAACAAAGAAAGTATGGTTTGAACTTATTAGGAAGGCTTTCAGGTTCAAAGTGGGGTCATAAGAAAGTTGTAGTAGGAGTTTTATCATCAATGGGTAGCGACATGTGTTCCCACAAATTAGTGTTGATAAACTTCTCATCGGCGTTCAAAGTCATGTTTGAGGAACAAGAACCATTAGAAGTTTTGTATTAAGAATTAAGGGAGTCACTAAAAACTTCAACATTTTAAAGAAGAGAATACAAAGAGTGTAAGAAACAAAGAGGAAGAAAACACAAAAGAGAATAGCATTCAGAAGATAGATTTTTATACAGTTGCACTTGAAAGTGTTCTAATGATGAAACAATAGTCCCGATATGTTGAGAGGTGCATGAACTCAACACTCTAGTTCGATGCATATTTTAAAAGGTGTGACTTCTCATTGAACTCGTAACATGTGAGACACACAACAAGAAATACATCATTTTGTGAAATAACTGTTAAACATTTCGAGACATGACACAAATTTTGGTCATTTGTCAAACTACAAAACTTTGGTGGCATCTATATTGGCAAAATTTGAAATTTGTCAAAGAGAGCCAAAGTCAACACAAATTCAACATTCCTATAATCATTTAACAATCAATAACTCATAAATCTACCGAAAACACATAAGGATTCGACGACCATTGTAAGTTCGTCGGAGAGGGTGCAGATAGAAACAAAATCAATGGATATGACGAGCCACAATGTGTAATTTCTCTATAAACTCGGTAATGGAGAACATGACTATTCAACAAGAATCTTGCTCTTTACCCAAACTGTTTTGCTCGTTCCCAAAGTAAATGTTCATATTGCCCATGCGTGAGTTAAGTCGCGCTGCGTGAGTTAACTCACGCTACGTGTGCTGTTTATGATTATGTATTCAAATTATTTTATTTACTTTATTCTAAATTATTTTATTTACTTTATTCTAAATTATGTTATTTACTATTTGTTCACTTTATTCTAAATTATTTATTTGCTATATTCTAATTTATTTATGCACTTGAAATAAATTCGAAATTAAAAAATAAATTCAATTTTATTCTAATTCAATATTTATTCTAATTTTGTTATTCATTAAATAGAAAATTAGAAAATTCTCCTCGATTTTATTTATTCAATATTTATTTATTCAATACATAATCATAAACATAAAATAAATGCAAATATAAATAAAAATAAAAATAAAAAACAAAATTAATAAATATAACAACTCTCGTTTTATTAATATCATTCAAACATTACAATAAACAATACATATATTTTATTTGAATTCACTAATCTACTTAATATCTTTTTACCCTCTTGGGGTAAAAAGTTATTTTTACCCTCTTCGGTATATAGCAATAGCTCTTGGGGAAAATAGTGATCCGTCCTGTTGGGGAAAAAGACATCAAGATCTCTTGAGGTAAATTTAAATTTGGTTCCTTTTATACCCCCATGATGATTCTTTTTACCCACGGTAAAAAGATTTTGGGAGTAAAAGGAAGCAAACCTGATTTTACCTCAAGGGATGATGCATTTTTCTCCAACTCGACGGACCACTACTTCCCCCAAAAGCTACTACTATTTACCTAAAGGGGTATAAAGAGCAGAGACTATAGAAGCAAAAAAGAAGAAGAGAAAGAAGGGGAGAGAGTGGGAGGAGATAATGTAAGGAAAAGAGGAAGTTTGTGAGGGTATTTATAGGTGGTTTAAGGTAGCATAGCACTTAATGAGGTCAAAAAATGTGAAAAAACTTTAAAAAAAATGTGTAAAAACCATTAAAATGCATTGACCACCGTCCAAAAAACGTGTGTTCTTGAGCTGTAACCACCGGCCAACTAGCGCGAGTTAACTCGTGCAGAGGCTCTGTGGTGTGTGACTTAAGTCACGCTGAGCTATAAGATGCGTTAGTTAAGTCACTAGCTATAAGGCTCAGGTAAAGTATACACTAGCGTGACTTAAGTCACGTAAGGGCATTTTGGACATTTATTTTGGGAATGAGCAAAACAGTTTGGGTAAAGAGTAGAATTCCCCATATTTTAATAGAACTTTTAGTCCATGCTCGTTAAAGTCCAAAAATTCTGCTCTTCTCCCATAAAAAATTGCTCACTCACAACCAAACTTTTGAAAATACCCCTGTGTGACTTAAGTCATGCAGCCTACGTGAGTTAACTCACGCAAGATTTATAACAAGCGTGAGTTAACTCACACAAGGGAATTATAGTTATTTTAGTTGGGAATGAGCATTTTTTGGTTGGGTAAAGAGCAGAATTCAAAGTCCAAAGACCATTAGGGTCGGTCCTAAAAGAGCCGGGTAGCCCATTTTGAGAGCTCTACTTTGGACAATTAGGTTACAATGAAATTTTGGCGTCTAATAACACTTTGTAATGTGGTTTATAAAATTATAGTAAAATTTCTTGCAAATCATCTAAAAAAATATAATTAGATAAATGTGTCTCTAAAAACAAGTTAGCTTATGTTCCTAGGCGGTCTATTTTGGATAATGCAGTGGTAGTTATTGAGATATATGAAATTTAAAGTCAAAACGAATAGGTGATGCGGCTATAAAGTTAGTCATCAACAACATAATTGATTGAAACTATTTACTTGGCGTCATTGTCAAAATGGGATTCTCGCAAAAATGGACCAAGTGGATTATGTTGTGTGTGGAAATAGTCGATTACTCAATGCTTGTAAATGATAATGTTGCACGTCTTATCACTCCATGTAGAGGACTACATCCGGGAGATTTGTCATCTCTATATTTGTTTATCATTTATGTTGAAGGACTTACTTCCATAATCAAACAACTTAAATCGAATGGTGATATTCATGGGGTGAAGGATTGAAATAATGCTCATATTTTCTCACATCTTCTATTTGCAGATGATTGCTTTTTTTTATTTTTTTGGAACGAATTCAACCAAAGCTCCAAGAATAAAGAATATTCTTAATGACTATGAAGCAACTTCATGACGAGCTATTATCTTTTAGAAAGTCAGAGATCTTTTGAAGTAGAAATGTTTTGCATCCTAAACAAAATAATATTTTCATTATTCATGGTGTTTAAGTTGTACTCAAAACAGGTAAGAATTTGGGTCGTCATTCAATGATAGGAAGAAGTAAGAAACCCACTTTTAGCTTCATCAAAGATCGAATTTGAAGGAAAAATAATTATGGAAGATAAATGTGGCTGGCATCTAAAAAACAATGTACAATGTTTTGTTAAGAGTGCATGTCGCCTCTGTGTACAAGAATTGTTAGACATTTCTCATTTCAAAGTGTGTTGTCAAGTCTAAGCATGATATTACCTAATTTAGTGCTATCATATCTCATTATAAATCTATCTTCTCCAATTTTTATCAAAACTCTAGTGTTAAATTTATACGAAGATAAACAAATGAGGTTATCTATATTTAAGCAAAGGCAACCACGTTATCAATCAATTTTCAAATATTAATAAATATATCAAATCATATTGCACATATTTTAACTAATGAAATGCTATAATTGTTTTTGCTAAGAAAAAAAAGAAAAGAAGGAATAGACAGTCTACGACAGTTTCTCACCACTATCTAGTGTTTCCGCAGCTAGCCCACATAACTTTTTTTTCCATTAACAAAGGGATGTAACTAGGTAAGTCTTGGAATAAAGGAAAGGACATTGATATAGCACAAGTTGCTTTTCTTTTTTTGCACAACAAAATACCACAATTGGTCATTATTTTAGAGCAAATAAAAGTCCTTTTGATAATGATTGTCACAAAGACAAGTGTCACATAGTTAGGTTAAGCATAAAGGTTCTGTAAAACAAAAGGTTATGCCATAAAGTACTCTATTTTAGTACACTAATCATACACAAGTACAGCCGAAAACACACACATAAGTAAGTTATGATAGGCTTTTAGTCATTTGTTTATTTACCATTTTTCCATGTTCCCTTAAGAGTGCTATTATATAGTTTAAATATTATGCACCCAAGCTAAACTTATAAAATGGGAGGACATTTAGGACAATGATTAGGTGCACTAGTTACTTTAACTCATTCAAAATATGAACAAAGAAGGCTCGGTTAAGATTCATTCAGGTTTGATTGAAAAATGTAAATACAATTTTGAGTTTATTAGTATGATGATATGTTTGACTTTTTTTTTTTTTAAGGAATGATGATATGTTTGATGGAAAGGGGAAAAGTTGGTTATATATTTTATACAAAATTACATTTATAGTAAGTTTGACTCATTTACCAAATTGGTCATTTAAGTATCAATTTTTTTTAACAGGACCTTTAAGTATCCAAATATGCACGTTTTAGTTTTTTTTCTTTTTTTTTTTGTAATTTCCATTCGACTTTGTTAAAAGAAGAATGCTAAGATCTTAATCACTCTTGTTAAGAAGGGAGAGTTATCATTTGAATATGGACCAACCCAAAAACTTAAAAGGACCAATATTGGAGAGAGAGAAAAATGTACAATCAATATGAAGAAAACAAATATTTTTAATTTGTATTTGTCTTCTCACCAACATTAAGTGTTGGATCATGAGTAAAGTTTGGAGAAACATCTAATGAAGTCAAGAGCAATCAGATAAATGAGTTGGACATTACATATTTACCTAAAATTAGTAAGATATTGTTTTTAAGGGTGATCTCATTATATACATATGATACTTTTAACCTAGTATCCATTTTTCCATCTCATATGACACTTTTAACTCACACTTGTTACAACGTTAAGGGTCAATCAATGCTTAACAACCACCAGTTTTTATTTTACGAAAGGGTTGATCGAAAATTCAATAAAGGACCACACTGAGCACATTTGGATACTTCAAAAACTTGTTAAGAAAAGATTAAACAAAGGTAAAATATAAAAATACATAAAAAGGACCGCAGACATGATTTTTTCAATATTTTATTAAGAGGGGCCCCGTTTATCGAGTAATAATCCTTTTGATTTGTTCAAAATAAATGTAGGTGTTATTTAGAGATAGAGAGATCAATATAAAAAATAGATAGTAAGTTCTATCAACAATTGAGTTCCATTCATCTTAAAAGATGAGTTAGACTCATGTAAATAAAAATTTAATATCTTATTAGATTCTATCTATTTAAGTCATCTACAAGGTATCTATGAACCAAAACTCAATATTATTGATCTTGAGATAAGGTCCTGAAAAGAAAAAACTCAATATTGCTCACATTGAAAAGCGACAAACCAGTTGTGTAACTTTAAATTTGACAAAATATAAAAACTTAATATCACATAAGAGTTTATCTATTTGGACCACTCCCACTAAATTATTTATTAGCGAGTAAACCCAGCTAGGCTCATGAGGTTAATGGAAAATCTCAAAACTCACATTGTAAAGTGATATTTTGGTAACCCTACGTATCAGTTTCACAAAAATGATTAGACACAATATATACAAAATAACTCGGACCACTTTAATATTCTCCTCACGTTATCTCTTTTCTCATTTTCTCCGTTGCCAAAATCCTAGTTTCTTTTCTTCCAAAAAAAAATCCTAGTTTCTTCACCTTCATCCACTAAAGAGAGTTGATTTTGGGTCAATTTTTTTACCTGAAATTGCCCCTCTAACTCGTTTTACTATTTCCCTTTTATTAAAATAAGTGATTTTCCCATCAGTTTTATTTTTTATTTTTTGAATTCGTCATCTTAGTGCGACATTGGTTTGTTCGTCGTCTTCGTGCGACGTTGTTTGTCTTTCTTGATTCATTCAAGTATTTGTTTGGTTTAGATTGTCAGATCAGCTTCGATCTAGTGCATATTCAATCAATGACTTTGGTGTTTTCCACGATGCAGATTTGGAGCGAATTTACATTGTATCGATGTACTCTATCAACTTGAGTGAATGAATATAATTTATTTTTGTCCAAAAACATAAAACAATGTCATTTTTTTTTACAAAAATAATGTCATATTTTTTATAAGGTTTTGTTAAAAGACACCTTCATAGAAGGTGTCTTTTAGCAAGTTATTCTATGAACATTTGTTAAAAGACACCAACTAATTTTTATGAAGGTGTTTTTTAGCAAAGTTATAACTAAAAAGTGAAAAACACACCTTGAGATGTGGGTTGCTAAAAGACACCTTCATGGATGACTTATTGCAAAATCCTTTTTTATATACAGATTTATACATATACTGAGATCTAACATTTATACGATTTTTACTAATTTAAGTATATATTGTGCTATTGGGTATGATGCACAGTTATATTCCAACTCTGTCCCGTTCCTAAGTATTTCTCAGAACAAAGTCAATGGTGCTACCAATTTGTTGTACGCATTGTAAATTGAAAGGCACCACTAATAATTAATAAAAAAAACTAAAAACAAAGTTTAAACAACTTATTGAAAAGGATCATAAAGGTCGTGAGAGTGACGACTGAAGGATAACACAGAATCATTAATTAAATCAAGTGATCAAATTTGATGATAAATTAATCAGCTTCCTTTAATTGCCCTCTTTTATTGATATCTTCGAAGAAAGTTCTCAAAGTGACACAGTAAAGCAGCTCTGCACAAATAATAGTGCATGGATATAGTAGTCATATAATAAAAATAGTGCACATAGTGGGATTAATTTTAGAGTTCATTAAAGTTTAATTGTCTTACATAATAATTCTAAATAAAAAATTATAAAGGGGCATATTTTTGGTTAATAATAATTGGAGAATGCTAATCATTGCCCTTAGGGCATTGGATAAGGGGATAAAAATAGAAATATAGTATTGAAAAATGGTGAAAAATGATAAATTTAACTTTTTAAAAGTTAAAATGTTGTTGAAACCAATGAAAACATGCTACTATTGGTTTCCTTAACCATTGCCCTCAAGACAATAGTTAGCAAGACCCATAATAATTTCTTACAATTATTATAAGATTTGTGATGTAAACAAAAAATAATTAAAGATAAGTGATTCTTTCGTACTCCATTCATCTCTTTCAAAATAACTAACATATGGTTTTCCATAAAGATCAATAAAAACTAAAAATATATTAAAAATGTAGTAATATAAACAATGATTCATATTAATCCCCTTCCATCTCATTTTACGTGTTTCATTTAAGTTTTGTTCATTTCATTCAACAATGATTAATTTTGTTGATTTTAATGACAAATGAAGTATTATTTACTAAAATAACTTTACTAATAGTAGTTAGTGAAGTAGTTAGACAGTGTGTTATAAATTAAATGTGTTATGGATTAATATGTTGTTCATGTGTTAAATGTGTAGATCTATGCATTTTTGTAGCTCTTTAGTTGTTAGTGTGTTAAATATTTTATGGGTTAGTCTGTTCATTGTTCATTTTCCAATTACTTTTTTTTTTCTTCATCTGTTGAATGTGTTCTCTATTTATGCATGTACGCTTTTTGTTCATATTGTTGATGTTGTTAATGTGTTCAGATTGACATCAAGAGGTTTTGTTTCTACCTTTCATTTTGATTCAATATGATACTTCAAAATTTATTTTTTCTGATTTGCATTTGTTAATTTTACCATTTATTTTTATGTTTATTGCAATACATAATGTGTTTTATTTGTTTTTATGTTATGTTATACAATGTAATATTTGAATTCATAGGACATTTAATCAAGAATACCATAATAGGGTACCTAATGTTCTACCACCACTAAAAGATGGTGTTGGAAATCGATTTTCTGCTTGATTAACGAATGAAGATAATAGGAATTGGAATATGTCATATTTATATCAAATACAATGTGGATTTTTTTTTGGTTACAACGATAAAAGCCAAAACAAAAAAACTAACTACTCTCAGAGGAACAAAGGATGGTGTTGGAATCGATTTGCTGCTCGATTAAGGAATGAAGATAATAGGAATGAAAATATGTCATATTTATTATCAAATACGATGTGTTTTTTTTTCTTCCTACAATGATAAAAACCAAGACAGAAAAAAAACAAACAAAAAAACAAGCTAACTACTCATGGAGGAACAAAGTGCGAGCAACATCGCTTATGAGAAGATTGATAAGCCCAACATGAGGCGACTCATGAAGAAGAAGATCAACATCAAAAGAAGCTCTAAGCTTAACCATAAAGTGTCCTCACTCCTCATTGGTTTTTTTCTCTAAGAGTATGAGAAACACTTACATTAATTTGGTGGAGCAATTGTTTTATATCTTGGATGAGAACATCATATATATGGTACCTTTCTATGGGGCCATTAATAAGGTTAACACAAACAAGAGAATTAGAATAGCAGGCATGTACTGCATTAGAGAAGTATATTAATTACAAAATGAAGCTTTAATTTCATTTATCTACTCTAGTTTTGATCACTTCAAAATTCATATCTTTATAAACAATTGTGAGTAGAGAAGAACAATGGTGCAAAAGAGTTGAACTATGGAGAAGCAGTTAAGAACACTACAGAGACAATTGAAACTTGAATGACGATGCAATTGGACCAAACAACTAATGGTGATAAATCATGTACGTAGTTTATTCTAGGGTAGTCAAAATGTTAATTAATACTCTTCCTTCCAAAAAAAAAAAAATGTTAATTAATACTCATTAAGTTTTCCTTTTATAAATATATTTTTGATCCATATGAATATTTTAATTTTTCATTTTAGTCTTCCTAATTTTTTGTTTTTTTATTTTTTGTCCATTAAAAGTTTTCCATTGACACTTTTGGTCTATGCTTTTAAGTCAGGTTATATGTACCCTTTAAATTTTTAAATGAGCTTTTGTATGAATGTTTAGAATATTATACTAGTCCCTCCCAAAGAATTTTAACCATACATTAATTAAATATGAATTTTTAATCGCTAAAAACATAAAAATTCATATTTATTTCATGTTTTGTTGAAAAATTTTAATTTTTTTTATGAGAGATTCTTATTATAATATTATATTATAAACATTTCTGTAAAATAATCATTCAAAATTTTGAATGATAAACATGAGTTGATTGAAAAGCAGAGATCAAAAGTGATAATAAAAAACTTTTGGGGACTACAACTTGAAGCAAAATTTTTGGGGGCCAAAAACATATTTAAAACGAAAAAAATTTGAATATTTATACTGACCAAGAATATATTTAATCCCAAACACTCATGCTCCCCCATCAAACTGAACCAAGACTTTGATATCATTTGTTAGGAGGTTTATGGAAATGTCGGGATACAAATAATAATGATGCTCTAAGAGTAATTAGTCATTGTCCTCGCATAGGATTGATATGTGTGTCCATGTGATATTTCTGCTCGTATTTGGAATGATAAATACATCATCAACTTAAATGAAAATCCTTAAAGACAGGAACAGATGCATGTTGTAGAGTTTGTGGGCTTGTGCCCACACAAAGTTTTTAGAAACAACGTTTTTTGGCAGTATAATGTATCAATAGTTGGCATTTTGATCACATGGACAACACTTATCACAAACCATTTCTCTTTTGGGCCACACTTATCATCATATATCTCAAACTATTATTAAGAATTAGATACGAAATCAAGTCGGGGGTGACTGGTTAAATGATTGTTTAGTTATTTATACAAAGAAAAGTTTTTTTTTATTGATATTGAAAATGAGAAAATCATTCAAAGTTTCCATAATATGAATAATCGTAGAGGACAATTACTAATGTTACGAATTTTAATATATATAGTGCCCCCACTATTCAAAAATCCTAGATCCGTTACTGCTTAAAGACTGTGGTATGTTAGTTTCTTTTAAGTAATATTATGATTAATGCTAACAAAACATTCATTAACACATATTTTTCAACAAACTATTTTTGATTCGTTAAAACTCTCATTGGTCGCATAAATTTTATGTTGGACCAACATAAATTAGTAGGTCCATATAAATTTCAACCAAGTAAAAATTACGTGTTAAAAAGTATAGTGCAAAAACTATTTCTTAGAATATATTGATTGCTCATATATGATATGATTGGATATCTCTAGTTCATAATATAGTTTGACTCAGCACATACATTCACTCATAAGGTAACACTTTACCTTACCTCCTTTTAATTAACATAACATGAAAATTTATCCATTAGAAACTCAACCTTTTTAGAAAGAAAGCATTAACTCACCTTACACTAAATTTTCTAATGAAATGAAATAGTAAACAAACAGTATCTGGTTTGAGTAGAGGACAGAAACACATAGTTGTGACACAACACTAAGAATAAAATATTGAAAAACAAAAGAAGAAAGAAGACATAGTCTTTTGTATTATAAAATGGACACAAACCAAAGAAGCTGTTATGTATTGTGATTCACAGATTCCAACAAACGCCGTTTCCTTACAAGAGAGAGAGTGTTTCTGTCTGTAAGGTTCTGTAACGTTTGCAGCAGCTTTCATAACAGACATGATTTCAAAAGCTGCTTATATTGTCTCTCATAAAGCTTAATCATTCATCATTCAATTGTGAAACCAGTACATCATGATGATGATAAGTACTATATAGTAATGAAGAGTTATATTTGATCAAAGTGGTGAAAAGTGAAAAGGTTTTTGACTTGCACAATGATGATGAATAATGGTGAAGAAGATGAACTCTATGAACAGTTATGGAAGGCTTGTGCTGGTCCTCATGTTGAAGTTCCTCGTGCTGGTCAAAGAGTTTTCTATTTTCCTCAAGGACACATGGAACAAGTTTGTTTTTGTTTTCGTTCTTTTGCTGTATTTGTTTTTGTTCTTTTTGTTGAGTCTTAGGTTGTTTGAAAATGTGTTGTGTTAAGATGCTTGGAATTTGGATATATGCTTGATTCTATTTTTTTGTTTTGGTTAAGGAATTTGTTTTAATGTTTTTTTGTTCTTACTTTGTAGTTAGAAGTATCAACAAATCAGGAACTAAATCAGAGGATTCCATTGTTCAAACTTCCCAACAAGATCCTTTGTCGTGTTGTAAATGTTCATTTACTGGTAATTTTCTCCTTCATCCTATTTTTCTTTTCCCTTTTGGAGAAAACAATAAGAAGAATTCTTTGGTGTTTTGTAGTAATTCAAGGGTCAAATGTTCATCTGGGTTTTGTAGTTATTGTGTTAATCTTTTAATTTTGGGGTTTAGTTTCCAATTTTTGGTAATGTTCTCCCTCAAATTTTAATGATTTGACTATCTGGATTCTGAGGTTGTTTTTATTACAATTTGGGATTTAGTTTCTTTTTGTCTTTCTTACCCTTTGGTCCCCGGGGGAAGGGGTCCTGATAATTTAGAGTTTGGTCTGAGAGGTAAGTAAAGTCTGATGGGAATTATGCTAAGAATTTGGGATTGTTTTAGTTAGATTCGAGCTCGAACACTCGTGATCGCTTCGGACTTCTTATTTGATTGTATGAATTGGCATGGGGAAAAACATAAATTTGACTTGAATTTTGATATGTTTGTAGGCTGAACAAGAAACAGATGAGGTTTATGCACAGATAACTCTGGTACCAGAATCTAATGTAAGGATGTAGCTACCACTTTTTGATTCACAATTTTTTTTCTTGGTCAACCTTATTTCTTTTATCCAATTTGTTTGGATTTCTAATGGACCAAATTTGCTTAGCAAACTGAGCCTACAAGCCTTGATCCTTGTCCTGCTGAACCTCCAAGACCAAGAACTCACTCCTTCAGCAAAGTCTTAACTAACTCTGATACAAGTACTCATGGCGGTTTTTCTGTTCTTCGGAAGCATGCCACTGAATGTCTTCCCTCATTGGTAATAACACCATCTTATTGGTTTTTTTACCGAATATGTGTTAACAGATCCAAATTGCTTTTTTGATGTTTACTAAAACTATGCCTTGGTTTTGTTTAGGATATGTCCCAATCTACTCCAACTCAGGAATTGGTTGCTAAGGATCTTCACAATTATGAGTGGCACTTTAAGCACATATTTAGAGGTAAGTGAGTTTTGAAATTTACAAACATGTGTTGATCCAAGTAGAAGGGACTCAGATTTCCCAAGTATATGTGGTCCTGAGTTCAATAATTGGTGATGCTTGACCATTAAAAAGACTCAAGAGATTTGTCTTTTGCCTACTTGATAGAAGAATACTCTTGGAAACCAACAAAAATTGACATCAAAAGTTTTCACTCGTCTTTTTGTTAAACCACTACTAGTGGCCTAATGTTTTCTCTTGAATTTGTTTTTGTCAAGAAGTCACGCATTAGATAAGGCCTGAAAATTTGTTTATAGCGGGATAAGAGGCATCCCTCACCTTATGAGTCGGTTTTGTAGGGTTGAGTTAGGATCAGACAAAATTCTAAGAGTTTTCCTTTCTATTCAGGTCAACCACGTCGACACTTGCTCACAACTGGATGGAGTACTTTTGTGACTTCCAAGAGATTAGTTGCTGGAGATACGTTTGTGTTTCTGAGGTATACATCTGATGTTTCTCTTTTTCTTAGTTTCCTTCACATGGCTCAGAAAATCATATACTGTAAAATCATACAAGTTTTCTGTTCGACTATGCAAACGTTAAACTAAACAAGATGCTGTTTATAGAGGGCACAATGGAGAATTACGCGTTGGCGTGAGGCATCTTGCTTCTCCACAAAGCTGCATGCCTTCATCTGTGATTTCTGGTCAGAGCATGCACCTTGGAGTCCTTGCAACCGCATCTCATGCTGTTGCAACTCAAACTCTTTTTGTAGTATACTACAAGCCCAGGTAAAACTTTTACTAGTTGTAAAAATAACCAGAAACTGTCTTTCGTGGATAAATCTTGACAGGGCATTTTTTTTGGTTTGCTTAGGATGAGCCAGTTCATTATAAGTGTGAATAAGTATATGGAAGCTATCAACCAAAAATTTAATGTTGGCATGAGGTTTAAGATGAGTTTTGATGGGGATGATTCTCCTGAGACAGACAAAAGGTACCAGGTTTTATTTCTGTAGTTTGCAACATGGCCTTTTCATTATATATTCTAAGACTGTTTGGATAAACAACTTAATTAAGCACTTATAGTATAAACATTTATCATATAAGTATTTATGTTTTAGCAATTTGTATAACAAAAGATAAAATAAAGCCAGCATTAGATAAGCTCTCTCGTACTGTCTCGCTAGTGCTTATGCAGTAGATAAGCTCGAATAAGTCAATCCAAAAATAACCCTTTCTAATACATGGTTCATCAGATTTTCCGGCACAATAATTGGACAAGAGGATATTTCTTCACACTGGTTGAATTCAAAATGGAGATCACTCAAGGTATTCTCACCTTTGATTTTGCAATAGTCCACTCTGTTTCAAGTGATGGTAAGGTATTCATTATTCATCCATTCTTCTCATATATTCTCAGGTTCAATGGGATGACCCTGCATCGATTCCAAGACCTGATAGAATTTCACCATGGGAGATAGAACCCCTTATGGCTTCTGTTCCTACATCTATTCAACCTGCTGCTGCAAAATATAAAAGGCCTAGGCTACCTAGCGACGTTCCAGATTTTGGTAAGGAAGCGGAATATTTTATATCCTATAATCGTTTTCATTTCAAATCGATTCCGGCTAGTAGGGTTAGACTTGGTGGTTGTTTTGCTGACGTTTTCATTTCACTTTTCAAAGGAGACACAACAGTAGGTGACTCTACTTACTGGGAAGCTGGGCTGACACAATCAGATGTAACACAAGTTAATAATGTTATGTGTGAAAACATAAGGAGTGACGGTAGGCATTTGTGGCATCATAAGCAAACTGATAATAGCAGCAGCAATGGTATATCAAGGAATCCGACTGACGGTAGTTGGCTATCTTCTCCTCATTCAAGTGGCCCTTCTCATTTGTGTCAGGACGTATCTGATGATAGCAAGAGTGTTGCAGTCTCGGCTTGGCCTATTTCAAAAACTCACTCAGAAATATTGAACAACAATGATCATTTGACTGACCAGGTTGTCAAGGAGAACAAAACGGAGGCTGCTACAAGCTGTAGATTGTTCGGGATTGACCTGAATGATCCTCGCATGAACACTCAGAAGGTGTCTGAGTATGCAGCAAATGTATTTGGAGTCACCTCTGAGGGATGCATTGCCACTCCCATGTCAAGAACTGATGCAGACCAAAATAAGTTTGATATCTCAAAGGCTTCAAAAGAAAGGAAACAAGAACAGCTACCAATATCTCCAAATGAAACACAAAGCAAGCAAACCAATAGCAGAAGTTGCACTAAGGTACTTGTCATATATTGTTTATTTACATGGCAGCGTTAATATATTTTTTTAACGACAAATGTTAGTATTGTTAGTAATATGTTAGGGATAGAAATTAAACTATCGTTCTCTTTATCGATCCACGCTATATCTTCTCGGTAGAGTTAATGTTCTATGGCCTACTCTGAATTGTTTCTTGTGTTCAAAACCTGTCAAAAGGTTCAAATGCAGGGTGTTGCAGTGGGTCGTGCGGTGGACTTGACTGCGTTGGATGGTTATGATCAACTTATTGATGAATTGGAGAAGCTGTTTGACATAAAGGGACAGATCCAGCCTAGGAATAAATGGGAAATTGTCTTCACTGATGATGAAGGGGATATGATGCTTGTTGGAGATGATCCATGGCCGTGAGTATCTCTTTAATCTTTAATCTTACACAAAATTAACCCCACTTGGGTTGGCCTAGTGTATTGACTTGGGACCTGGGAGTGTGCTGCTCCTCAAGGTCTCAGGTTCGATTCTCTCCGGTGTCAGTTTGAGTGGGCTAATCGCAAATTAATTTAACAATTACTCACATAACAGCTCCTCACTATTAATTTGAATACTATGTGTATTGGTATTATTATTTTGTAGGGAATTTTGCAATATGGTGAGAAGAATCTTCATTTGTTCCAGCCAAGATGTGCACAAAATGAGCTCAGGGACCAAATTACCTATCTCATCACTAGAAGAAACTGTAATAAGCTCAGACACAGCTGAGATATGAAACAATTACTGTCTTTTTCATTATTGTTAGTGTCTTTAATGTTGTTATTGCTTGTTTGAGTTAATGAAGCTAGTCCATTTTGGCTAGACAAGTTTCATGTTGTTAGATGTGAAACATTGACTAATTGTAGCTCCATCTAGAGACTCCAAAGTTTGAAAAAAAAATGTTTTAATAAATTAAGTAGGTGAGAGAGGGAAATATTGAGATTGTGGATATGTGAACACATTTGTGTTGATGCATGTGTGAATAATAAAGTTTAGTGTGCTAGTCTTGAGAATTTAATGCACATTGCCATTTGTGTATTTGAATCTTTTAGTATAAAATGTCACTGCAAATTTCAATCATCAAATCAGATCTAGCGCAAGTGGTTAATGCACAAGATATGTGACTACCAAGTTCAATTCATGATATTAATAGAAATAAGCAATAATGCACGTAACTATACTGATTAATCTTGAGTCGGAAAAACAGCCACATGGTTGTGAAAATGCTACTATAAGAATTTTAACGGTGTTAATTTTTTTCCGTTTATGTATTTGAATATGGACTAGATCAAATGTTTGGAATTTATCTGTAAGAGGTATTATGGTCCACTGCATCACTGGTTCTCCTGACATGTGGGTAATGGGTTAAGTCTGACAGGGTGGGGGTAATTTCTAGCTGCAGCTTTAAGACCCGTACGTATCATATTGTGTCACATATTTGATTCATGTGACCTACCTATCATGCCTCAGAATTCTTGATAAAATAAAAGGGTAATAGTCACTTTGATATCTTAATAAGTAGTTGTCACAATATATTATAATGTATCAAAATTTTAAAATAGATTTTGATTGTGCATTCTGTTACTCAAAATAGTTCCTAATGCTAAAATAATCTCTTAATACTCACAATAATTTTTTTTCATATAATAATTAAAATGATAATAAATAAGTATTTATAAGGACCATATGACAATAAGTAAATATATTGCATGATTGATATGACATTTTAATATCAATGACTATTTTGACTAACAAAATGCACAATCAGAGACTTTTTAGAAATTTCGATGCATTGAAGGACTATTATGATTACTCGTCATTACATCTAAAATAAATAAATAAATTGTAATATATGTTACTCATAGAAAAAATTGAAGGATAAAAAAACACAATCCAAATGGGTTGGCTCATTAACCTGAAAAGATTGTTGGGCCAGACTTAGATAATTAAGATGGATTGAATACATTTTCAATCGCTGCTCAATGCACCCCTTGGATTGCTGAACTTTTTTTTTAACAACAAATTTTATTTAAAAATCAAATTCCTGCTCAAGATGAACAGAGACCGGTGATTCAAAGAATACAAATTAAAGACGCCTTATATGGGCGGAACACGCAAAAATAAACATCATAAAAAAATAAATAAACATCACCACCTAAAAACTGACTCCTTCACGAAACGACCACCGGAAAACGATATCCATAACCACCTATCGCCACTACTCATCCAAGAATAACACCCCTCTAAATGAAACACTCCGTCCTCATCACCAAAGTTGAGCTAAATACTATAGATCATTCAGCTTCCACCACCACTCAACCTCTAGTCCACCGGAAGAACACCAATAAAGCCCAAATCCAAACTTAAACCAAAGAACTGACTCCCGATCTCGAATCAAAAGCGATCGACCCACCAGACTTCAAGACGAAATCAGAAGGGCACCCCTCACCCCGGTCCACCAGAGAAACTCCGTAACAAGCCAAACAAGATTGCAGCTAGATACCAATTCCCGATCTCGAAACAAAATGCAACCCATGAAATAAGTTGATAAGAAGATAGAATCCAATGGAAAAAAGGCCGATCGAACCATAACTTCTGATAGAAGTCGAATGATCGGAAGTTACGGTCCAATTAATAAATTGAAGAGCTTTTGAACAAAAGTTAAGGGTCCCCACTGAGCAATTTCCTACATTTTTGTGCTTGATTTGGTTTAAGCATCTTAGTCCTCAATAAGATGGATTGATCTGCTAGGTATGTCAAATTATTTTATTAAAGTATGCCAACAAAACTATAAGTTTTATTTCTTCATTAATATGGTGAGAAAAATACCTTCTTTGGAGTATTCTCATTCAAAGTCAAGTGTTGATGGTTTTATTTTTACCAGTCAAGTGTTAATGGGTTAGTCTCATATAGATTATGAAGTATTAATTGTTGCAACCAATATCTACATGTAACAATCAACGAATGCAGACTCAAGGATCATGTATATGTTAAACAATATGCAGTGAAAAACAACCAATCATAAACAATGTCGTAATGATCCAATGTTTATGCTTGCTTAGGCAAGTATATATTTTGATTCATTAAAAACTTATACAACGTCGAAATCACTGTCACAATTCCATTTTACATTGTCTCCATCTAGGGTCGACATTGAAGAAAGAGAAGTTTCTAGGCTTTTTCTTTTTTGGCTGAAAATACCTCATATATTAAGGAAAGATACCAAATAGGAATTACAAACTACACCATCAAGGAAAGATACCACATAGGAATACAAACTACACCAAAGTTGGGAATAACCCTAGACTAGATCTTGGTTCCAACAACCTTAGAAGATTTACTTGAGCCTCTATATTTAGATTCTCTTTACATACACAACAGCAACATATATACATAAAATGATAGGAAATTGTTCTTTAAACTTCAGAAACTGTTCTCCCACACACCTCTAGAATTAATATCAACATCCGAGGGAGTTTATAAACTCAATGGGGAAGCGAACCACATTATGATATATTTATACTGGTTCACTATTTATCGATAGCTAGTCCAGTCCACCTTTAATAGAGTGATTTTTCCTTCTCCACAAGAAGGACATAATCCACTATAATCAATTAATTATACTTATGAGATATCTCTTATACCATAGTCTATAGTATACCGTAGATGGTTTCAACAAAGATCTATGAGGGGAGACAGCTCTAGAGAGATTTCAAAAAGATACATTTCGAGCGAAACTTGAAATCTTATCTTCAACATCATTCTTGTCTTAAGTGAAAATAGACTTCACTTCTTCAAAGAAATTTAGTTGGACCAAATGATTTGTAATGAAGTGTTGACAAGATGATACATGTAGTGACTAGAAGATTCGCTGAGGAGATCATCTTCGAGTTGATTTAAGGAAAAATGATAAAAACACTCACTTTCTAACATTTTCTTTAACACTCACTCTTCTATTAGATTACGTTCAGATGTGTTGATCAATTATTTCACTAGATACATTTACATTATTCTAGAGGATGCACTTTCTTAAAAAGATGATGTAGCATTCCACTTCTTTAGTCCAGAGGAATTGCTTTGAATATAATGATCTAGACGCTGATCCTTACTTTTATATGACACACCTTTGGTTTGTTTCATATGTTTCTATCGTTATGCGCATCAAGCACAAATTAAAAAATATTTTTCTTTTTATATTATTTGTCATCGCTAAAACCAAAAATTAGATGTCATTGTTCTTGAAACAAACTTGATTCTACCAAATGAAAGCTAATCCCAACAATTTTACTTATACGTTATTTTCATCATCTTTTATCCCTTTTAGTTTTATGCTCAAACAAACTCTTGAAGCCCTCACTTAGAATCATATATTAATTGTTGAACAAAAAACATATACATGTAGTCTTTGAGGATACGATACGACAAAGATAATCATATTCGACACGTTTTTTTTAAGGATCATATTCTACACGTTGTTACGTGCCATTAGGGTGACAAAAAAGAAGGTCACGAAAAAGGTGAGGTGAGAACGGGACGTGCAGTACAACATGTAATGTTATGGGCCACTTTACTGGATAAATGAACATTTTTTTTGAAAGGAGGATAAATAAACATAAAACCTAGATGTCATCATACCATGTAAGAAATTAATGGGGCATCATTTTTTTTTAAGGAAGAAATTTGCATTTCATTAGGTAAAATGTGCAAAATTAATAGGACAACATTGTTATGCTTTATTCATTCAAACATTAGTTTCAATAGAGATAATACAGGTAATTCTCTTCCTCCAATCAAGAAGAAATTTTAGGAAACAGAAGCAAAAATATATCATAAAAGAAAATAGGAAATATTCAAATATGCACGGTTAAAAAAGAGAGATTCACCTCTAAAAAAATGCGTAAAGAAAAAAAGAGATAGAGAATCACACACAATCACCAAGACTTCCCTAATTTTCTCAACTAGGCATTTTCTTTAACTTGTTCCTCTATTAACTGTTCTTTTATCTTGGCCACATCAATATGTGTTTTTCCCTCCATTTTTCTATTCATGGATTGCCTTAAATAATCTCCAAACTTGACTTTCTGGTACATTTTGGTGTTTTCAGCATCTATCATATGATCAAATGGCTCAATTTCAACATCATCTCGAGGGAACAAAAATGATGCATGGGAAGTCCTTCTTTTGTTCTTATTTGTAACTGCTCTGTGTTCTACACTTTTGTATTTTCCATTGCTCAATATCTGTTCACATTGAAAAAGGAATAAACTCAAAATTGTAGTTATATCATTAATTTTCATTTAAAATAATAATAATTTGGTCACTTTATATGTTGGTATTACTTTCCAGCAATGTTTTATTTTAGCGATCTATACTTCAAGTGTTAGTTGTGTTCAAATAAAAATAAGTCACAGTCAGGGGTTGGATAACTCAACTGGTTTGAGCTAAATGATAAGGAGTTGGAGGTCCTGAGTTCAAATTCGAATTAAAAGAAACACAAGAAAAATCAATTATGCCAATTGAGGTGAACACCTATGAAACACCTATCATAAAAATATTGAAACTACACATGGCATCAACATTAACACTTAGACACCGATAATACTTTTAAAAAATTATGATTATTGAATTTTATTACCCCAGACATATGTGCGTGTTTGATACAAACACACGTGACAACACTTCACACAACTTATTTTTGAAGGGTCGGTGCTACGTACATAGGTTGACATGCATATTTCGTTTGACTTTCCATTTAGAAATTGTCTTTGAGATTTTGTTCTCTCCGAATGTTGAATGATGTGTCCCTCATAAATTAAATATTTTGCTGGTAATAGATTTTGTTTTGTTTTTAAAACCAAATGGATGGACATTAATTGTTTTTTTTTTATGGATTATGGACATTAATTGTTGATGAGTTTAATTAGCGAATCATTCGCGAGTACTCATTTCAAATACTTCCTAGAACAAATTTTTGCTACGTTTTACTTACCTCGCATCTGAACTTCAGATTACCTTAGATCTTTTTCCTTGGGAATATGAGTGTTAAGGAAAAAAAATGTACCTCTATAACATCTCCAACATTGACAACAAGAGCATCTGCTATTGGAGTAACTGGAACCCAATTTCCTTTGTTTCGAATTTCTAACCCAGGCACATCATCATCTTGCATAAGAATGGTAATGGTGCCTGTATCAGAATGTGGGCTCAGACCCAATACTTGCTCAGGTGTGTTGCAGGGAGGGTAATAGTTTGCACGTGAACATTGAAGTAATTCTTTATGCAGTTCAACAAGAGCATACTTCTCCAACCCCATAATAATAGACAAAGAACTTAAAAGTTCCTCACCAACTCGTTTTACTTCACTTGAATATGCCTCAATTATTTCACTGCATTAGCAAATGAATTTCATCAAAATCACAAAATGTACATATATTGTATAAAATCTCAAATGAGTATATGTTTATTTTTATTTCGTATAGGATTTTTATGTTAGTTTAGAGTTTGAACTTTGGACCGCAAAGTAATTAGCTTGGGACTAGGAGTGGCTCTGAGGGTGGGCGGGAGAGGCGGCAGGGCAACATTTTTTTAGGCGCATCAAAATTATTATTTTTACTTAGTAATTAGTATTATATAGATATATTTATTTTTAATTCGTTTTGATTAATTCTATTGAAAATATATTTTTAGATAACTTTGATTATAAATGAATATTTTGCAACAAAAAATGCAACAAGAAAAATATTAGAATAATTAAAAGTGCACAATTTATTGTTTCGCACAGAGCACAAAAGTCTTAGGAAAGACTCTGCCTAGGACGTCCTTAAATATGTACATATAATGTCTTAAGAGTTAAATATAATTATTTCCAAAAAAAATGGTTTAAATATAATAATTTAAAGACAAATATCAGAAACAAAAATCATATATAATTCTAAATTTAAAATGTAAAAAATGCATACTTGAATCCATGTGGGGTTTTTGGCCAAAATTGATGCTTCCTGTATCTGTTGGGATAAATCACTAAAATTAGTGAGTCTGACCAATCAAGTGTCTGCTCCTCAGAAATTACATATGCATGCCCATAGCCTTGTATGTCGTTTGAGGGCATTGCATACTTTTCCTTCTCTTCTATTGGAAGGTTGAAAAACTCATCTGCTGCATCCTTCATATTTTGTATAAGTTCTTTTTGCAGACCATGATTCACTATCTGCAAAGGATATATTTGCAATCTTAATTCTTAAGTAGCATTTGATAAAACCAAACAAGAATCTAATTACATAGATACCACAAAGTTGTAAGAACCAAATCCAAAGACTCGATGAATTTAAAAATCCGAACCAAACCAATCAAACTCGATTACCCAAATCCGATTACTAAACCATTACATTTTTCTATTTTTTATTTTTAGATAGACGAAATGACAAAGCCTTTATAAACTCACACACACAAGTGGAAGTGTCGGGGTTCAAATCACAATCATAGCGTTCGGTCATTCTTAGGGAGAGCTCACTAATCACTTGCTTAGATGGTCTTATATTTGAAAAGGTTCTTGATAGAACAATGTCTCAAAACATTCGCACAATTTTGGAACGAAAGTTTTGTTTGTTTAAATTCGTCCCAAATATGTTTGAAAAATTAAAAATAGTTTGGACGAAAACTTATTCGTCTGAAACAATTGTTTATTCTGGTAGTGGACTATGTATATGTTTTAAGGGTCATGTTAACTTGTGCCCTAATGATACATGTTAAAGAACCTAAAATGAGCAACTTTGCATTGGAAAACATGATAATTTAACTTTTAAGAAGTTGACTGCACGACTTTTGATACGTATATTTCTATAATGAGTTCCTTAACATGTGTCCTAGAGGACACAAGTTAACATTTGTCATGTTTTAATGGTATAAATAAACAATATATGCATTTGTTTTTTTTTAGATATTTCAAAGTAAAACTCATAAATTTTAAAATTGTCAACCCATGTCAAAAAAAAAAAAATGTCAACCCGATGAACCAAACCAACATGTGCTTCGTTGGTTTGGTCCAATTTAAAAAGAAGTGATTTCAAAAACTAAATCAAACCTACTCGTTACACCTCATGATGTCAATGTATTGTTGTCAACTCTTTGAACTTATTTTTGTTTTCATGTAGAATACATTGTTTCTTTGTACTCTCTCTGTCTATAATTATAAACATCTTTATGAAAAGAAAATAAAAAGTGTCTTTAAATATAAATCTCATTTTAAATTACTAGATAAACTTATAAAAAAATTTCTACATATACTATTTCGTACTAATATGTTTTTGGAAGGTGAAAAATTGAGTTAGACACATATATGCACAAAAAGAATATTTTAGTAGCATTGTATTTATTAACTTTTTTTTAAGGATTCCATGAATCTGGTGTAGATTGACACAACTTCTTTATGGATGCTCTTATCATACAAAGTTATTTTTAGTAGATTATTCCTTAAAATAAACAAAAAACAAACTTAGTAGATATAAAAAATAGACACATTAAATATGTTAAAATTGTATATTTTTGTTTGTACGTTTACATGTAACTCACAATTCTATAGTTGATGAATTACCTGAAAGAAACCCCACTCCTTGCATGCAATCTCAAGTTTCAGCAACTCCTCCATGCTCCCATTTGAAAGCTGTGTAAAATCAATGATAGGGATCTCAGAAGAAAGTTGAGGCATGTAGTTTACTTTCTCCATTTCTTCTTCATTCCTCACATATTTTGTAGGAACTTGCAAAGGATTCATCTTCACCATTTCTTGAACATTTGGAACTGGTAAAGATGGAGCATAAGTGGGTGCTTCTTCCATCTCAATATTATCTACGTTAACACTCATTTTTCATTTGCTTGGTGGTGGTGTAGATTGTTAGCTTTGAGATTTGAGAACTTTTATAGTGTCACTATCATATGTGATATTTTTTTTGTTAATAGATGGAATCTTGAGATTCTCTAGAAATAAATACTATAGCTTTATACCTAGTCAATCCACATGTAAATAATCATTTTAATACTTTTATGTACATGGCTATGGAATTTCAAATGAAATAAATTAACTTCAATTGCCTAGGTGAGCTGGTTGCTAATAGTATGCTGCAAGCATGAATGTGCAAGTCAGCTCATTGATCGCCACATGTTATCGTTGTTTTTAAAAGACAAATAAAGGGGCTGCTAGCTATGTCCAAATTTCCTAGTACAACCGATAAAAATATCAAAATTGCAAAGCAGACATGTGACTGTTTTAAAGTCTGATATTTTCTTTTTATTAAAAAAAGATATTCATTTCAATTGATAGAGTACATCGATAGAATGTAAATTCGCTACAAACAAAAATGATGAATCTGCGAACAAACGCACAACATCCATGTTAATAGCATAAAACGGCAAAATACAAATCTTACACATATGACTATTTTCAAGTCTCCGAAATACCCATGTCTTCAGACCTGTAACGTTGGCGACGCCAAAATCATTGATTGGATTTGCACTAAATCGAAACTGAATCTGAACCGAACAAATACCTGAAGGAAACAAGAAAGACAAACAACGTTGCACAAAGACGCCATACAAAAAACGTCACTAAGACGACGAAATCACAAAAAAAATGAAATAGATGTGAAAATCTCTTATTTCAGTAAAAGGGAAAGAGATAAACGAGTTAAAGGGGTGATTTTGGGTCAAAAATTGACTTTAAATCACCGTTCTTTGGTGGATGAAGGAGGAAAAACTAGTATTTTGGTAACGGCTCACAAAGTCTGACTTTTTTATTTATGTGTGCAAATTTTTAATTTTTATCATCATTTTATCTATCTAAAAAAAATTAATAATAATAAGGGGGCTGCTACCATCAAGCAATTTTTAAACGAAAATGTTTACATTTTTTCTCCAACCAATGAGAAGTTGAGGTAGAGTTAAGCATGTCATATCATTAAAGTGAAGACTTAGGGTCTTGGAAAACCCTAGTTTGAGTGGCAGAACAATCACAATTCACAAAATGAGTTCCGGCGAATTGGGCTGCATTTACGCCACCTTGATCCTCCACGACGATGGAATCCCAATCACCGCGGAGAAGATCGGCACTTTGTTGAAGGCTGCTAACGTCACTGTTGAATCCTACTGGCCAAGCCTATTCGCTAAGCTTGCTCAGAGCAAGAACGTTGATGATCTCGTTTTGAACTCCGACGCTGTCGGTGGTGCCGCCGTTGCCATATCTGCACCTTCTGCTGGTGGTGGAGCCGCTGCAGCTGCCGAACCTGCCGCCGTTGAAAAGAAGGAGGAAGCCAAGGAAGAAAGTGATGATGACATGGGCTTTAGTTTGTTTGACTAAGTTTCTCTTTATTGTTTGTTGTAGCCAGATTAGGACTCCTTTCAAGGAGTGGCTGAATCCAAAACTTGTTT
>Ga0228711_1000466_pt1 | contig 49408 bp, 35 predicted proteins | sample MedpolnodulmetaG_2_FD_177996 | JGI IMG/M metagenome (GOLD analysis project Ga0228711, IMG submission 177996) | Root nodule microbial communities from Medicago polymorpha collected in Santa Monica, California, United States - brown nodules | ecosystem: Host-associated > Plants > Roots > Nodule...
GGAGGGAGAAAATTATTATAAATTAAAGTGACACTGATGAATATTTTAGGCCTGCTGTCATGGGAATTTGAACTTCGGCGTCTCTCAAAGTTATATGACTAACCTCTTATCACTTAAACAACGGATGTAGATCCATGGATGAATGCTCTACCATTCAATCATTATTTGTTATATCAATTAAAATAATTAAATAGTACCATGTGGTAATTCTTGTAATTTTTTATTATAGAGAATTAGAACAAAACAATGAAAATTTGTGTCCTTCATCATCTGATTTAACACCAGCCTCTGACCACCGTCATCCCAACACCACCATCAACCATGTCATCCCACCACTGCCTATCTTTAAGTAGACATGGCAACGGGGCGGATCGGGGGCGAGTTTGAGTATCCCCGTCTCCGCCTCCGCCCTCGTCCCCAAACCATATCGGGGGTAAATATCGAACACCCAACCCCGCCCCCGATGGGGGCGGATCTCCCGGCCCCACCCGCAAAAACTTTATTTTTTATAAAATATTTAAAAAATGCATATTTTTTCATAGCAACAAAAACACAATAATTATATTAATAATTATTTATCTAATAAACTTTTTTCAAAAGAGCAAAATAATTATAATAAATATGTTTCTAAAGAGTAATGATATATTAAAATATGTTGGTGCTTATGGAAATAAGATTATACTCCATCCGGTCCTATATATAAGAAAAGATTCTTTTTTTAGATACATTTAATAATTAATGTATTTGGTCTTCATTGTAAACGAGATACATTAATTATTCAATGTACCTAAAAGAGAATTTTTTTTCTTATATATAGGACCGGAGGGAGTAAAATTTAATAAAGAAAATTTTAAAAAGCGGGTGCGGGGCGAGGGTGGGTGCATGCCGGGTGTAAGCATCCCCGCACCCGGCCCCGCCCCCGTACTAAAAATTCAAATTTCCCTCACACCCGCACCCGGTTAAATCGGCTTTTCCCCGTTAAATTTGGGGCAGGGGCGGAGTTTGTTGCCATGTCTATCTTCAAGACCATGCCACCCGTTGTGAAATCATCCGCGCAATTCCATTTATTAAGAATGGACATGGCAACAAATCCGCCCCCGCCAGACCCCGCCGCCCACGGCCCGAATTTAACAGGGGAAAGCCGATTTAATTGGGTGTGGTGTGGGGGGAATTTGAATTTTTAGTACGAGGGCGGGTCCGAGGGCGGCGGATGCTTACACCCGCCCCGCCCTGCACCCGCTTTTTAAAATTTACTTCATTAACTTTTATAATCTTATTTCCATAAGCACCATCCTATTTTAATATATTATTACTCTTTAGAAACATATTTATTATAATTATTTTGCTCATTTGAATTTTTTTATTAAATATTTAATTATTAATATAATTATTGTTTTTTGTTGCCATGAAAAAAATATGCATTTTTTAAATATTTTATAAAAAATAGATTTTTCCAGGGTGGGTGCAGGGGCGGGTACGGGAGACCCGTCCCCATTGGGGGCGGGGTTGGGTGTTCAATTTTTACCCCCGATAAAGTTCGGGGACGGGGGCGGGTGCATGGAAGCGGGGGCGGAAACGGGGATGCTTAAACCCGCCCCGATCCGCCCTGTTGCCATGTCTAATTAAGAACTTCTAATTTAATTCTTGAACTTCTAATTTTGCAAACATATTCTCTCCTTAGACAACAAATGTTGATCAGGTTGGTAAATAGTTAGTTCATGTTCCACATGAATATTTGTTAGCACTCTCTTAAGTTTGAAATTTGTCTCAACCCTATTAAAACTCAGAGGACTTAACTTCAACTAAATAGGTAATTTAAAACTTCAACCACAAAGAGTTGTTGACTTTATCGTGTTTTAATTTTTTCCAAACTAGTAAGTAAACCGGTGCAATGCACATTGCGCAGTTAATTTTATGCCCTAGTTATATATAGATATTTTAAAATATTGAAGAGAATTCAAGATAAAAAAAATTATTTAAGAGAAAATTTCACCCTACAACGAACTATTTTGCTCATAATCTAACAATCATTGTTTTTCTATTTTTGACAAAAATCTATCAATCACGGTTGATTTGTCCTATATATATATTTTTAAAAAATATATATATATATATATATATATATATATATATATATATATATATATATATATATTTTAACTTTGCGTTGCTATTTTATTTTTGAAGGGAAACCCTAACCTCTTCCAATATAAGATTAAGTGAAGCAGAATTATCATAATTCGGAGCAGTCGATATATTTCGTTCGAGTAATACCTCAAATTCGTCCTTGAATTTTCACCAATCAGCCAAATTATCTCTGAATTTTGCGAAATATCTATTTAGTCCCTGAATTTTACAGATGTCCATAAAAATGGTCCCTCCGTCCAAAAGCTCCGTTAGTGGTGATGACGTGTCTTCTTGCATGTAGTGTTGTCCTGTACACGTGTCAACAATGCAGCCACGTGTACAAGGACTAATTTGATGGAAATGGTAAAAATTCGAGATTTAACTTTTCACTGTAATTTTTCTTGTGTTTCCAATTATACCCCTCTATTATATAAGGATCGATTTGAGACTTATTGTCATAATTTAAGGACTATCTTGCATGATGTGTTGCCTTGTACACGTGTCAACAAGGCAGCTGCGTGTACAATGACTAATTTGATGGAAATGGTAAAAATTCGAGATTTAACTTTTCAGTGTAATTTTTCATGTGTTTTCAATTATACCCCTCTATTATATAAGGATCGATTTGAGACTTATTGTCATAATTTAAGGACTAATTTGATGGATATTGTTATAATTTAAGGGCTAATGTGATTGATTTTATTTCAGGTAATGGGTACAAGGAGATATAGCATGAGATGACCAGTGATTTCAAATGACAGACATAAACAAACACCACTGAGGGGGCCTACTCCACAAAATCCAACTGCTCCTGGAGTTATTAGAGTTTCAAATCCAAATTACGGGTCATCCGCTTCTACACAACCCTAATACATGGAATTTATCCCAACTCTAGAATTTTCAAAACAGTGATGCTTGTTTAAATTATGTTTTTGGACTAGTTTCATTAATGCTTTTTGGACTTGTTTAATTTATGCTTTTTTGGATATGTAATGACTTAGGAACATCAAATAACCTGATGACTATGTAATGGTATTTTTTGGCTATGTAATGACTTATGAACATCAAATGTATAACTTATGATGGTATGCAAATGTCTGTCTTTTTACAATCAAACTGTTTGTCTTTTACTTTTTACTTTGTTCAACAAATGTATGCACCAAGGATCACAGTGATATATGTTGTGAAAATTCAAGGACTTATTTGACGGTATTTTCATTGATTTGGGGATCGATATGATGGATAGAAAAACAATAGAAGGACCAATTTGATTGAATTTTTTTGAGAGAAGAGTTGGATTCATTCATTGACAACCTTTTTTCATTACAACATTACAAAATTACACAGACTTGGCACAATACAGTAACATTTTAAACAGCTCAATCAAACAAATTACTCCTATCAATATCTTAATCAACCTAAGCTCACTTCCTACATAATCAACTTTATCCATCAACCTTGCCCTTCAAATCTCTTTTCTGACACTATCGTTTGGCTTCTCCATCAACCTTGCATTTCTTCCATGACCAACACCATTGTTTTTAAAATAACCTAGTTCTTCAGCTTCATCAATCCACACAAAAAATTTACAATTTTCACCATCATCTTATACAATCAAAAGACAAAATCAGTACTATTTAAACGAACCATTCACACATCACATAACCATTGCTAAACAAACCTTTGGCAGAGGGCAGACATATAAAGGCCTTCCTGGGTTATTGATAGTGTTGGCTTTTTTTACAACACAAATTCTAGGACACCAACATTGAATCTCTCTCACATCATCATTGTACATAGAGCTTGAAGATGAAGACCGACTGTTGTAGCTGTTTTTGCCCATACGCCCACCACCCATCATTTCTGAACACAAATCTTCAACAATGACCACTGATTTTTGAATTTCGAATTGAATTAAAAAAAAAAATTAGAGTTTTAAGTTTTTGAATTGGGGAAGAACTTTGACATCAATTCATGGAAGAAATTTTGGAGATTTTGAACTCTAGGTGACAAATTATAACATTAGGGTTCCAAATTTATATATTTGGGAAAGAAAGAGCCGTTAATGAGAAAGAGGAGAAAGAGTCGTTGGGAATTTTGCAATTTTCTGAAAATCAATCAATTTGGTCCTTGACAATTTTTTGAAAATCAATCAATTTGGTTCTTGGCAATTTTTTGTAAATCAATCAATTTGATCCCTGCTTGCGTGACATCTGACGTGGTAAGAGGTTAACGATACACGTCACCTCCGTTAACATACCAACTTAACGGAGGGACTGATTTGATTGACATTTTGTAAATTCGGGGACTAAATAGATATTTCGCAAAATTCAAGAACGGATTTGGTTGATTGGTGAAAAGTCAAGGACGAATTTGTGGTATTACTAAATTATTTAAGAGAAAATTTCACCCTACAACGTACTATTCTGCTCATAATCTTACGATCATTGTTTTTCTATTTTTGACAAAAATCTATCAATCATGGTTGATTTGTCCCATAGATATTTTTTGAAACAATATATGTTTTTTTTTTTACTTTGCGTTGCTATTTTATTTTTGAAGGGAAAGCTTAACCTCTTCCAATATAAGATTAAGGGGAGCGGAATTATCGTAATTCGGAGCAGTCGATATTTTTCGTCCCTTCTTTTTCGTCCCTTCTTTTTCGTCATTCTCTTCTCTTTCTCCTCGAAGGTTCGATTTCTCTTTCTCTTTCTCTTTCTCTCTTAATCGCTTTTGCATCGCATAACTTATTCAAATCGCGCCTTTTCTTTCTCGCTATTTCCCTTTCATTATCCAATTTCATCATCGTTAATCCTTTTCAATCCCTTAATTGTTCTTCCCTTTCCCTCTCTTTTTCTCAATTTTTAGGGTTTCGATTCAAATCCAATCATTATCTTCCTATTTTAGCACCGCGTCAATTTGTCTTTATTTTTAGGGTTTTGAATCTTACTTTTGTTCTTCAATTTTGAAATTGGGATCATTCTTTTTGTTTTGGGTTCTGATAATCAAATACAAAAAAAATAAATTTGCGATTGAGGGATTAGGGTTTTCAATTAGAATTTATCAATTTACATAGATAGATTTATGGCTGCTGGTAGACATGGCAGTTACCACGAAAACGAGTTTAAGGATAACGAGTCCAATTTGGAAGTTTCAAGGCGGGGTTTTTCAAATTCGAAAGAGTATGATCCGGTTAGGAATGGGGGGAGTGGGGGCAGAGATTCGAGAGATAGGATTAGGGTGAGGCAGAATGATGTTAGGGAGAAAGAAGCTGCTGTTATTAATGGCAGTTATCGGTCATCTTCTAGCCGGAGTGATTCCGGTAGCAGTGGCAGCCTTGGTCCTCGCCAGTGTGGTTTTTCTGCAAAGTCAACCGATAGAGAGCCTGGTGAGCTTTCCAGTGAGAGTGGGTCTGATGGTGCTATTGAATCTGAATCTGGGGTGAACAGGTCTCGGTCTCCTCTTCCGCAGGAGAGGAAAAGGAAATTTTCGCCCATTGTGTGGGATCAGGATGACAAGGAAGTGAAAGGGTCATCGAAGGTTAGGGTCTCCACAACACCGGTGGCTGCTCTTCCTCCCCTGCCTCAGCTGCCAAAATCGTCTGTTCTGTCGGTGAATGCTTCTTGTGATGAAGTTCAAGTGCGTTCTGTCAGGAACAGGGAAACTAGGGATGTTGAGTTGCCCACAGCATCTAAGGTTACTGTTCCTTCTCCTTCCGGATCTCAGTCCTTGTCACCGAAACAGACATGGGGTGATGATCAGGAAGCTGAGCAGCCAGAAGGTGAGGATTATGTTCCAACTCGAAATATATCTTCGTCAAGATGGGCAGCTGGAGATAACTCTCCTGTTGATGAGGGTGAGATTCTCAATGATGAGGAAATGCCTAAAAGGAAGAGGAGACTAACTCCTGAGGTTTTGGAGACTAGAGTGAGGAACAAGTTATTGAGCCCCAATGATTCTAAAATAGGTGGTTTTGAAGGTGCTCGAGCCAGATCATCTGATTCGGAAGAAAGAAGTGTTAACCATGGGAGAACGTCTAGTGGCGATGGACATCCTGGTATTGAATCAGAAAAGGATGACTATATGGACATTGATGTTCGAGGTACAAAAAGTGACACCAGCAGTCACTCAGATACAGAATCTGAAGATGACAATGATAGGGAAGAGACTCCTGAACCTCCAGCTCAACCTCAAAGAACGGTCAACATGCTTCAGGGTTGTAGAAGTGTTGATGAGTTTGAGAGACTTAACAAGATAGATGAAGGAACATACGGTGTTGTATATAGGGCCAAAGATAAGAAGACCGGGGAAGTTGTAGCATTAAAGAAGGTCAAGATGGAGAAGGAAAAAGAAGGCTTCCCGCTGACTTCTCTTAGGGAAATAAACATTCTTCTCTCCTTTCACCACCCATACATAGTTGATGTCAAGGAAGTGGTGGTTGGAAGTAGCCTTGACAGTATTTTCATGGTTATGGAATACATGGAACATGATCTTAAGGGATTAATGGAGTCAATGAAGCAACCATTTAGCCAAAGTGAAGTGAAGTGCTTAATGATCCAGCTTTTAGAAGGTGTGAAGTATCTTCATGACAACTGGGTGCTTCATAGGGATTTGAAGACTTCAAACCTGCTTTTAAATAACAGGGGTGAGCTAAAAATTTGTGATTTTGGTTTGGCTCGTCAATATGGGAGTCCTTTGAAACCATATACTCACCTGGTGGTTACTCTTTGGTACAGGTGAGCTTATTTAATTATTGCAATCTGTGTCTGTATATCTATGTATATATCTATTACATATATTGGACTAATTGATATTGCATTTGCATCATTCAGAGTGTTGTTTGATTGTTTACTTGTGAATTTGATAACAGCGGCCATGCCTGATGCATTGAATAAAACTTAATTTTCATTTATAATTTTTTTGTAATAATAATAATCAGCAACCAAATATTAATCTTGCAAAATGGCTGCTACTACTTACCCTTTCCTTTAGGTCAATGTTTACATACTTACCCTTCCTTTGAATGTGCAGCAATGTTTTCAACGAACATACTTATCTGCTTCTCTTTAGTTTTTCATTGCCCTGTGTTACTACTTTAATTAATTTTACTTGCCTTCACTTATGTGTTTAACACTTTTTTTTCTTTCTGCATTCTGCTGCAGAAATAAGCGATCATTTACCTGATGGTTGTCTATATGTTTCTCAGGGCACCTGAACTTCTTCTGGGGGAAAAACAGTACTCAACAGCGATTGATATGTGGTCTCTTGGTTGTATAATGGCTGAGCTATTGTCTAAGGAACCGCTGTTCAATGGAAAAACGGAATTTGATCAACTTGACAAGGTATATGCCAACTGTGTTTGTCAATTATTTGGTAGAACATATGCTCTCATTTTATCTGTCTTTTAAGTTTTGTTGTCTTGTGTCTAATCACTTCTTTATTACAGTTATTGCTGCTACATTGACGTCTGTTATTTTATTTGCAGATTTTCAGGATACTTGGCACTCCAAATGAAACAATATGGCCAGGCTTCTCAAAATTACCTGGAGTCAAGGTCAATTTTGTCAAGCACCAGTAAGTACTCATGATTTCCTTTATTGAAGACATTGACTGTTTAATTACACTGTTCTTATTTTTCTGCCACTGTTTTCCCAGGCTTCCAACTTTGGGTGGTTTTGGTCTGACTAGCTGGCCTCCCTTGGTGACTTGTACTGTTACACAACTCTTGTAATTTCTATTAACAACCGAAATGTTCCTTTCAGGTATAATCTTCTGCGTAAAAAGTTCCCTGCCACATCATTCACTGGATCTCCAGTTCTTTCTGATTCTGGATTTGATTTGTTGAACAAGCTCCTAACTTATGACCCTGATAAGGTAAAGTTCGCTTGTTCTTCATGAATTAATTTGCCTTAATTCTCTCTCTAAGTATTAAGAATAACACCTACTATTGTATGCAGCGGATCACGGCTGAAGCCGCTCTGAATCATGAATGGTTCCGTGAAGTTCCTCTTCCCAAGAGCAAAGAATTCATGCCTACATTTCCTGCTCAACATGCTCAGGACAGGTATTTGATCTACTGGAAAACTATTGGAGTTATTTGTTTATGAAATTTTTTAAGTAGCTTGTCCCTAGGGGGGTAGAAAAGCACAGCTGTGGCAGCCGCTGTAAATTTCTGTTAAGTGTTTATAGCCTTACTCAACATCGTTAACAAGATTCATGATGTTAACAGGCGGATGCGGAGAGTGTACAAGAGTCCAGACCCTTTAGAGGAGCAGCGACGGAAGGAGTTGCAGCAGGGTGAATTGGGGACTGGTGGAATTTTTGGTTAAGATTGGAGTTATTTAAACCTGTCTCAATGAACATTCTAACATGCCACACAGAATGTTTGCATTGATGAGGTGAGGATATGTACTGAACGGAAGTTGCAAGCTTTGTTTGTTAGACGATCACTCCTGCTATTTTTTAGCAGGAGCTTGTTAGTTTGAGCAGAGATGTTTTCTTTTACGTTCTGGAACCAGATTTTTTTCAGGTTAACATTCTTCGTGCTTGGTCATCTTATAGAAATACATCCGTGACACTTTGCTGCTCAAGGTGTGGCATAACCTTCTGAAATTAGGAAGTCAGTGTCTGTTGAATCTCGTGTATGTAACATATTTTAATTTTATTGGCATATTGTAAACAAATTTTTATCTGGATTTGAGTATTAAAGCAATATGGATTTTCTAGCAGCTATCAGTTATTTCTATCCTTTTTTTTAATATTCACATTGTGTATGCAAGAGACGGTTGGTGTGAAGTGGAAGAGGGCCTTCTGTGCATTTCGTTGGAGAAAATTACAGGGAAATTATTATGCATGAAAGGTAATGCATTCCTATGATATCTTGGATATTAAGGAATGAAGGTATCAAATATGTTTCTGTGTGATAGAAGGGAGATAATGCCCAGAATATATTGTATGAAGGGAGTCTCTTCTGTACTTGCTAGTTTGAAATTTCTCCCCAAATAATCTGTAATGTTTGCGACGATGGTGTCCGAAAACATGTGTGTGCTCTTGAGAGAGTTGTAAGGTGCTGTCTGTATTGAACTACCAATTTTTTTTTTAATGCTTGCTGATCATGTTGAGGCCAAGTGGTGAATGAACAATTTTTTCTGACTATTTTCTTGGTTCTTAGTTAATCTATTTTTTTTTTCATCTTTCCACTATGTTTCACTAGCATTCCTCTTCCTGTGAGAAAAAAAACGTACAACTAATTTTTAGCTTGTTATCCCCATCTAGTGTGTTATAGAACCTGAGAGTAATAACAAATTATTTATTGCTTAGTTAAAAGGAAGCAAAGAAGTTCTCTTATTATCAAGTGTATTCACCGTCTGAAGATTGACGTTTGGGAACAATGATAAGAATTCTTTTATGAGATTGTCTGCAAATGTCACTGCAGTATCAAAGCAAGCAGGTTGAGGAGGATACCAGAATATCCTAAAGTAGAGGAGTTCAATTAGTTGTCCTTCAGACTCTCTAGAGGTACAATGCAAATCTTGGTTTGTCATATTGTGTTTTCATATTACTTGCATATCCATGGAATATTTGACCAGAATTGTTTGCTTTTCTATTTTGTTATTCATGCTGTATAAATTCATACGTGGTAATTCTTCATGAATGGGATATGTGGTGGTTTATGACATTTATAGCAATTCTTCATTAAATTCACTGCAAGTGTATCATCAATGTATCTTCCAGAGCAAGGCTGCAACATTGTTGTTGGGAAATGTTAGTAATTAGTTGCTAGATTAGTTTTTTCTCCTTTGTCCGGGTTTGGACCCCAGGACCTCCAACTCCTTATCCCTCAACTCAAACCAGTTGTGCTACCCAACCCCCCAAATCAAATTCATATTGACTAGGATTTTTGTATTGTATAATTGTTATTCCTTCCTGATCTTACTCTGACCAGATTTTTATATTAGGTCCGGTAATATATAGCTTTGCTGCGCTAAATCCATGTTCACTGAACAATTTCTAAACTCTACAGATGTTACATGGATTCCTGGTTTTGCACGCTTGCTACAAGGTACCATAATTGGGTAGTTTACAAGACACCAAAATTCTTGGTTCTTATGTTCTGACTTTCGATGGAGAACTAAATGCCTCCACCCTCCAGTTGTCTAATACTTTACCATTATGGAGATTGTTAAATGTCTGATGTTATAATATGCTGTCAAGTTCGGTCATAAAGCAGGTCTTCTTGTGTCCACAATGGTGAAAGGATTGGTTTTCAAATTTGAGTATTTTTCTGTAATGAAAACTTGCTCTTATCAGAATTAAATATATATATATTTTTTATGGTCAACCCACCCATGTTTTTTTCCTTGAGGCTTCAATTATCTGTTACTCCCAATGATGGGAATTTAATATTCAACTACTGGCACATCAGTCTTTTTCTTGTTCTGCAGTTTAGTATTGAGGTGGGGGGATTTCTCCCTTTTTCACACATAATTTGGCTTTAGACATATAACCCAAAAGTAATTTGTTTGGTGTTTTTCTGCTGTAGAATGTTTCTCAGCCTAGTTGTCCCAAGTTTGGAATAGTTGGGTCGGGTGCATCTTTATGATTCTCTCACAATTGAGATTCTATTAATTCACACTGCTGCAAAATGGGATTGCTGAGAGATGTGGTAGTTGGTTGAGTTGTACGCTTTACTTGGCCATTTTGGCGGCTTAGACAGGTTTGGTGTGATTGAGTTCGTAATACATATCGCCATTTTTGGCAGGTTAGGACTTAGGCCCTGCAATGTGATCTATACAGTGTTCAATCTATTATTAACGTTGAATATACGACATTTATAAAAAGTGGTTAGTTCGCAATGAATTGCTGCTAGAATAAATTTCATATATTTGTAACAATCGTGAAAATAACTTTTGTTGTTGCCACATTCCGGTGCAAATACTATTTAAGAACATGACCTTTTTTACAATATGACAGATATGTCCTTCCTCCATCTTGAAATAATAGTTGTTTAAAGTTTGCGCACTAGATTTTGCAAAATCAACCGTATTGGAGTTAGGTTCTCTTTATATGTTTTTTTATTACGATAAACAAACACGAAATATATTATTATTTTTTAATAAAATCATAAATATATCTCTAGATTATTAAATGTCAAAATGGATAGTTTCTAATCAATAACAAACGAGCCCTAAAATCGATTTTTTTTAACAAAATGTTTTTCAATAAAAAAAGTACTTTTTTTAGTTAAAAAAGAGTTTTTCAATAAAAAAAAATCCAAAATAAACGAACCCAGAGAGATGGCTGTCAAAGAGGAGACAGTAGGCAACATTAAGAACCATTTGAAATTTTTCTGAGAGGAAGAGGGAGGAGGCTGTATGATAAAATTCGTGTGTTCATTTAACTAATAGTTTGTTAAACATGGTTCATGATGGTGAAGACATACTTGATACCTTATCCTAGAAGCCTCCTTAAAATTTTGCTCAATTATCATTTTTCTGAGAGGAAAAAAAAACATTGTTCAATTAAAGAGAGATAAACCATGTTTTGATAAACAACTTAACTTGCAAATTATAGGTGCTTGTCGTGATAAAATAAAATCATTTTCATATAACTTTAAGTTTTTATAAGCTATTTTAGAGTCTTATGAAAATAAGATGAAAACATTAAGTTCTTTCAAAAAAATTTAAGTGTTTATGTCGGTAGATAAATTCAAATAAGTGTATCTAAACAAGCATATAGTATCGAGCTTGTACGATTCCTAACTAGTAAACCTTGAAAAAACTTTGGTAACATTTGGAATGGAGTAAATACACATGTCACTGGCAGTAAATAAGCTGTAGGCTAACTTCTACCGTATCAGCAGCTAAACTATATTTTAGCACATTTACATTGGCCTCTTGTAATAGAAAATGTGGGTTCAACTTCCACATTATCCTAGCTGAAAATTGTAGTGAGGTATGATTGGAAGAATGCTCTGATCATTTCAACATCAGATGTGATTGTACAAACTTTAGGTTATGAATCTGGACAATGAGTATGACTGCTTTGAAAAATTGTAGTCCTGGCAGGTAGAACAGAAAACTGCAGGGCTTGTACACGCTGAAAAATGGAACAGGTGCAAACTAGAAATCATAACATCAATGAAGAAGAAATACATTGATGAGAAGAATGAAAATCTTGGACAGATTTTTTGGAGACATCTGCAATGGCGTGGCAAAAAACTTAAGGTCCACGACTGACAAGGCAACTTTGTTCTCTCCTTCTACCTCTGTATGCATTTAACATTCTGGCACGTCTACCAAATTCAGCAAACTTGATTGTGAGGAAGAATTAGGGTTATACAAGGGGGTTTCAATCAAATTTAGTAGCCTTGGTGACCAAAAGAGTTCTTGGTATTGGCGAGTAAATTTTATCCCGACATCAGCGTCTGACCTAGAACAAATGTAACCAGACTTAACTCAAGGAAAAAAATTGTGTTGACAAGAGATCGGTCCACTGTCCATCCAAATATAGTGATTCCTCCCGGATTTGACTGCAAATACATCACTGCATATTCAAAAGAAACCAATAACGATGAGATCCCTGCACACATGTGCATGCTAACAACCTGAATTCAAGTGTTTCATGTGATTAACATGACGCCAAAGATCAATTTGGATAATAAATGAAGTCATAACAACACACCTAAACTAGAGAAATTCAGAGAACCAATCTCAATATAAATGAGAAATCTCACTTTTGGCAAATGGTGATTTATCCATGTGTAAAATGAAACTTTTTCAATATACTTTCTAAAGTAATGACAGGTTTCTTACCCACTTTACATATGGAAGATGTCTCCAAAGCTAATTTGCTAATAGAATTAGGGAGTATCATAAATAAATTTCGGTATGGTTTGTGATAATGAAATGAAATAACCATATGCAGGAAATTTTGGTCCATGAAAATTAGGGATGAATATGACAAATGTATATCAAACAGATATATACTTTCAGTCGGGAATTACATGACAAATGTTTCCCTTGTTTCCCTTCTGTAAAGAATATTTGAAAAGAAAAACTTAAAAGGTTTTAAAAGCCTGCCTTCTTTAGCTGGACTAAATGTTTTTTTGAAGAAGAAGCTGGACTAAATGTTAAAACTCTACCTCGTATGTGAAACATAAAGGTTTTAGGATATAGGAAATTTGGAATCATACACTAATTAAATCTAAAACAGTAGCCTTAAAAAAAAAAAACCAAAACAGTACTTCCTAATTCATACACCTACGCCATCTAAAGAATTGCACGTCACGTTATCAGATTATTTTAGGCTTGACCAGTATAAAAAATTATAGGCCTGCACTGCAGAAGTATATAGAGGTTGTCTTTGTGCATTTTAAGTAGCTTGGAATTATGCAAGATTTTTTTTTCTTTCACTTCTCTGCATAGTCAGTAAGTGGAAAAAAAAAGTATAAAACTTACTACCTGCAGGGAAAGGGCAGTACTTAATTGGTATTTCTATATTTTTGCCATTAACTAGAAGAACTTGTAAAAATTCATAAGTTTTCAAACAGAAGGTGGTTTGTTTACGTACCAAAAGCTTGCCTCTTGTGATGTGAGGACATATAAGAAATCAACTGGGTATTTACAGCCATTCCTCCAAAATCCAACGACTCCAGATCACTTTCAGAATAGTCTAAATGTATTGAGTTTAAATGGTTTGCAACCTCAAGGCTCCCTGCACTCGCGGAACTTCTCATTTGTGAATTATCAGAAGACGCGCATGTTGCTATTGCATGCCACCGGCTTGCAAGCGAAACAACGCCTTGAGCTCTATGAGATATTCTTGTTGCTGCATGAAGACAAATAATGATGCCAACCACCTGAACAAGTGTGGATACCTGGAAAAAAATAATACAAAAACAGGAACATTCAATCTATGTACCTTGAAAGCTTTAAATGTCAGCAAAAGGCAGAAAGAGCAATGAAAAAGCTTTGTATGAAAATGAACATAGAACACAGCTTGAGAACCTGATAGCTTTGTATCGATTAAAAGGAACTAATTCTTTCAATCTAAATGCATAAACAATATGAACATACAGTAGAACTTACAGCAAAATCTCCACCGTTTACCATGGTAATCATATCACGATATCCTGTGACCTGCAACAGAGTCACAACTTGGCTAACAGTGACAACCAAGAACTCCAGAAGAAGATAGACTCGGAACCTATGACTTATCTTGGAAAGATGATAGCGTAACCGCATGTGCTCCTCCAAAAACACTAACACATCACTCTCCCTTTCCAAGAGCTTCCCATAATCATCGAAGTGGATGACTTGCAAATTACAGACCAAGTGAAACATAATGCAGGCTGTCAGAGAGATTGCACTAACATATGTCCAAGATACAATCAAAGCTATAAAAATAGCAATCGAGAACCCCCACGACCCATGTTGTATATATGAAATGCGAATGATTTCTCGCACCGTCTTCAGAAGGAAACACGGAAATACCCACAGGATGAACAGGCGCAAAGATCCCTAAAAATTTAGAGGGAGGACGGTTAAATTTTCAGTCGTAATATCTAAACAAGTCCACAAAATTGAAAAGGGAAAAACTTGAAAACATAACAGACTTATCTTTCTTGACTTAATTGCATACAATACTGTGGTCATCACAGTTTCAATTGCTTAAATAAGTCGATATGCCTATGGCCCTATACAATTCTAATCAAGCAAAATCCAACATTAATGTTCTGTTCTATTGCTAATAGATGGATTTAACTCCTCTAAACTCTAAAGTGAGTAGTTACTAGTTAGTAAAGTGAGAAAATCAAGTATTTATAGTTCAACTATCTATGTTTTGTTACACATGTACAAGTAATGTCAATCATTGTTTTGTTCAACTATCAAAAACCAGATCCTAAATAGAAGGTGTTGACTTGAAACACAATTTTTGACATGACAAGAGTACGAAAATAAAAATAAAATATTTGTTTGATAATAAATGAAGCTCTCCAATTTGATGGTCCTTCAATGGTATTTTTGAATTTCTGTATACAATGATTTCAAAATTTGTGGTTAATCTTGCCACCTCAAAAATCTTGATCAGAATTAGTAATTGAACTAAAGGAAGATTAACATTCAGCCTAAATTTAGACAACAATTGAAACTGCACAGATCAAACACATTCTGTAATTGATTTGGATTCCATCCAATAAATGTGCGACACATTTATTGATTTTGGTTGTCTGATCTCAAATCAATGATAAAGATTACATGGATGTTTAATGCGTGTAAGTGCATAATTTTAAATGAAGAGAATCCAAATCCAAAAAAGCAGCAACAAGTTATGATATTTTTATTACAAGACATATATAGTAAACCCTAAATAGGTAAAATAACAAAAACATTTCCATATTTGAATATAAACAACAAGACAAGAAAGATTTGGCATCAACGTGGCAAATGAGGATTGGCTTACCGAAATCTGGTTAACATAATCACGATGAAAACAAGCAACATGTCCAGTATAACGGTCAACGAACAGAAACCTCCTGAGTCCATATTTCCGCAAACAGTGGGAAAGACAGAGCAATGAAACAGCAGCGAGACTCGCCTGAAACGCCACGATCACCATCTCGCAACCGCGTAATTCGTACTTTTCGCACTCCGAACAATCGCACATCCATAGCGCCACCAGTGGAACCACCACTCCTAAGGTGAAGAAAACGGACCAGCAAATTATAGAGGATAGAATTGAACGTGGATTGAAACCTAAGAAGTTTAAATATGATTCTAAACGCACGAGACTCTTATCAACTTCGGTATCATCACTTTTAGTATTAGTTTCTTCGTGTTCGGGTTCGTGTTGGTGATTTGTGTTTGAAGTTAGAAGAGGGGTTTGAGTTTCGGTGTTGTTGGGTTCCTCTGTTCGTATTTGGAGATTCGTCATTTTCTTCGGTGTTTGATTTTCGTATTTGGACTCAGGAGAATTTATGAGATTGCTGAAATATGAAGCACAGTGGTTTGCAAGTAGGTGTGGGAAATGGGACATTTATTTTTGGGGGGTGAAATGCAGAGTCAGTCCTGTCAACGGATTTTAATAATACAATACTCACTCAGTTTTTTAGGCAAGTGACATTGCCCGTGTATAGAGGCAAGATAATGTCCCTTCCTTTAAAACAGAGAAAACAAAAATTAATCTCATTCCTGCCTCTGCCTCTCCGAAAAGTAAATCTAATTCATCTCTCAAAAGTTTTGACCCTAGTTTTCATAGATTTGAATTAATGATTAGACCATCTCCATTAGCAGCAGCATGGTCTTAACTGCGGTCTCAAATGTAAAAAAATTTCACTTTTTAGATTCATTTAATAAATGATGTATGTGGACTATATACATCATTTATTGAATGAACCTAAAAAGTGAAAAATTTGTTACATTTGAGACCGGAGGAAGTATTTAAGACCCAGTACCTATTAGATATTTTTAATGGGGAAAATCTTTTTCAGGATCTTACTTAACACCCTCACTTTTAAGCGGGATCCGCACTCTTTTTAATATTAAAAAATTGAAATATAATGATATAAAGTTATTGATAGTTGATTAGTGGATCACATTTAAGAACTTTGTATGAGATCTAGGTTGGAGTGATTGAGTGTTTATTAGGTACTATTATTAAAAAATTATAAATGAGTGATGTGAACACGTGAGATTCATTTAAAAACTCAAAAATGGATGTCTTCATTGTGGATGCTCTAAGTGTTTGTTTTCACTTTTAGGACATAAAATAGATTGAATTTAAAGGGATTTAGGTTTAAATAAATGCTTAATAGCAATTTTGGTCCCTATGTTTCAAGAAGTTGGGATTTTTGCCCCTAAAAAATAAAATACAAAACCGCCCCATAAGTATTTGTCCATTTTGCAGTTTTGACCCTTAGGCCAATTTTGACCAAGTCAATGCACACATGGACACCACGTGTGTAACTTTACGGACACCTCTATAAAAATACATATAAAGAATGTGCAAAGTTCCGTAGCATTCCGAATAAGTCTCGATTTTTTTATTTTTTAGAGCAAAACACGCAAAATCACAATTGATGTTCTTTCAACTTAAGTGCAGATGAGACAACGGTAAGATAGAATGGTAATTAACTACTGTTGTGGGCAATTCTAGAATTTCCATCTGTTTTTAGAAACTTGTTGAAGTCAAAAAAGCAATTTTCATTCATAAATAAATCACAACGAAACGAAAAATTGCGATAAAAATCGAATTCATTGATTCGAGAGAAGAAAGAGACAGAAAGAGAAAATGGGTGAATACGAATTCGAAGACGAAGAGAGAAAATTCCAACAACAAGAAGAAGATCATACTCACAACGGTTCTTCTCCACAACCACCACCACCACCTGTTGATGAAGAAGATCTCACCGATTCCTAATCCAATATATTTTTCCTATTTCACCGTTCCTTTATTTTTCAATTTCAATCAATTAGGGTTTTTCGTTTGTTTCCAAATTGAAATTCAATTATAACGACAAATTAGATATGTGTTGGTTATGATTTGATTTTTCGATTAATTTCTGATTCAATTGTATGATTAATTAGGGGTAAGTATTTGATTAATTTGGGTAAATACCTGAATTGATATGTGGCATCCACGTGTGTAATTTTTTAATTATTAAAAAAATATTTTTTTTAATAAAAAAAAAATTAAAAATTACACATGTGGCGTCCACGTGTGCATTGACTTGGTTAAAATTGGTTTGGGGGGCCAAAACTGCAAAAGGGGCAATATTTAGGGGTGGTTTTGTATTTTATTTTGTTAGGGGGCCAAAATCGCAACTTCTTGAAACATAGGGGGCCAAAACTGCTATTAAGCCTTAAATAAAAGGTTATGTTATTCGGGTTCCGCCACATTAATTAAGAAAGATAAAAAAGAAAGTTTTAAATTTTAAACGACACTTTTAAAATTTTGAAAAGCTGATGTTACAACATTCAATGTAATTATTATTATATTTGATTCTTTAATCAATACCCTTGACGCATTGGTTAACATTTTTCTAAAATAAAACAAAGGTCAAATTTCACTTTTGATCCTTTTAATTTGACTGAATTATCAAGTTAGTCCTTTAAGTTTTAAATAAGTCTTTTTAGTTGATAAAGTATTTCATCGTTACCTCTGATGTCAGTCTCCGTTTAAATGATGATGTAGCCGTTAAGTTGCTAGCTTGGATCAAAAAGCTATGTTTAATGGTCACAAATGATCACCTATAGGGCTAGAAAGGCAGCTATTGACAATAAGAACCGTCTTTCTAGCCCTATAAATGATCATTTGTGACAAAAAAAATGCATCATTTTGACACCCTGGAGCCTTTGAAACGCATCATTTTGATCCAAGTTAGCAGCAACTTAACAGCCACATCAACATCAGTTAAACGGAGACTAACAACAGGGGTAACGGTGAAATAGTTTATCAACTAAAATGCCTCATTTGAAACTTTTGAAACTTGAAGGATTAACTTGGGAATTATTTCAAACTAAAAGGACAAAAAGTGATTTTGACCATAAAACAAGTATTTTAATGACACTTTTTAAGGATTTTTTGTTAAGAAAATGTGTATTGAAAAGTTGAATAGTTTAATTTTCAATGCATTAACTTCCACAATTTCTATAAAAATTTACTATTTAAAGTTGTCAAAGAGTGTTTTTAGGACACTCGTTGACATTTTCATAAATATATTCATGTAAAATTGAATCTAATACTCCCTCCGTCTCATAATAACTGAGCCGTTTGTAAAAATATATTGTCGCAAAAATATTGACCCATTTCACTTTTCAATACAACATTAATTATTATTTTTTCAATTATAACTCTAATTAATACTACTTTCATCACTCCAAATCATCACTTCAAATTCAATATATTCTACTTTACATTTATGATAAAGAAGAATGCACCAATACTTGACAAAGACACTCAAAACCATTGCTCTCTCTCTCTTTCATTGATACATTTTTCTTAATCTGTGTCAAATGGTCAACTGGCTCAGTTAAACTGGAACGAAGGGAGTAATAAATCTAAGATTAAAAATAATTGTAAAAAGCAAAAATTATAAATTTTATCTTCAAGTAATGATAAAGAAGAATGCACCAATACTTAACAAAGACACTCAAAATAATTGTTCTCTCTCTTTCATTTATACACTTTTCTTAATATGTGTGAAATGATCAACTGACTCAGTTAAACTGGGACGGAGAGAGTAATAAATCTAAGATTAAAAATAATTGTAAAATGCAAAAATTAAAAAATTTTAACTTCAAGTAAAATTAATTATATAAGGAAAATCAATTCTCCTTTTAAATCATTAAAACATGATAAAATCAAGGGTCTTGCCAACTTGTGTTTCAATGACATGTTAAGTCCATCTAATATTAGATGTCGTATTTGAGTTTTACACAGTTATTAAAAAAATGATTAATAATGTTGATTTTAATAGTAAAATGTGTATCATTTACTAAAACATCATTAGTATGCAACAAATAAGGTTAGGGTGCTGCTAACCAGTGCCCTCGAGGCACTGGAACCAATAAATTGACCAGTTCCATTTATTTTATCTCAATTAATATGGGAAATAATAAACCAACTAATTAAAATTAACATAAGTCGTATTCAATACTCTCATAAAGGCATAACAATTATATAATTTTGAGAGTTGACCAATTTATATCTATTTGAACTAGAAACATAATATTCTATGATTTTATTTTTTGCACCATTCCCTTTTTTTTTTCACCCCTTGAATTTTCCTCAAAGCATATTGTTTTCTTTCATTTTTTTAAATTAAAAGTTGCAGACATAGTTACACTAAGACAACATATTTTAAAGTCCAAAATAAATTAGGAATTTCAAAGATAAAATATATCCAAATAAAATATCAAATACAAAATCATTAAATCAAGGTAAATAAGTGAAATCTGTCAATTTATTGCTTCTTAACCCGGGCACTGGATAGCATTATCCATAAGGTTATATTAGTGGAAGAGAATAATAAATAATGTATATATATTATAAAAAGACAGCTAATTTAAAACAAAGAAAATTAGAAAAAAAGATGACACCTAATTAAAAACGATACCAATTTTTCATTGGTAAAAGTTAAAAACAATATTTAACTTTTAAAAAGGTTGACTGTACAACTTTTAAGACAAATTTTTAGAATTATTTTTGAATCTCCAAAATTTAAACTAAACATATGTTAAATATGTTTGACTTTATTTTCATATATCACATCTAATCTTTTATATATATAAGAAAAAGTAGACGCATTTTATTTAAAATTTAGACAACATACATCAAATTTTGTTGATTAAACTTTTTCTTAGTTATATAATGAGAGGAAGTAATTTTAAAATCAATTATTATTGATTGTGATTAATTTGCTGACAATATAAAAATATTTACATTCATGATGTATAAAAGTTAATTTTTTTGCCAAAAAAATAAAATTAAACTCTTATTAAATCCTTTTTTTTTAGAGATCTTATTAAATTCTTTAAGAGTGCCTACTTTTAATAATTAAATGTAATTAAATCTAATATATGACGACAAGATATAAGGAGATTGTATTTCTCTTTACTCAATGAAGTACACATGTATTCTTTATTATACATATTTGGATTTGGATGTGGAGTTGAAGAAAGTTTACGGCATGCATTCTTTGATGAGTGAATACTTAAATTTGTCCCTGAATTTGTACGAATCAGACAAAAACATCCCCTAATTCATTGAAATGCATGCTTTGTCCTTGAATTTGTCATATCTCAATCAAATTAGTCCCTATGTCCATTTGAGGCGTTAACGGTGATGACGTGGCTGTTAACCTCTCACATGGGTTGCCATGTCAGATGCCACATAAGCAGGGACTAAATTGATCGATAGTGACAAAAATTTTGAAGAACGAAATTTATTGATTTCAGAAAATATTATGCAATAAAGTCCCTGTTAATTTTTACATACTATCAAATCGATCCCTAAATTATATTAAAAAACCGTCAAATAAGTCCTTGAATTATATAAACATATATCCAATTTGATCCTTGAAGCACATATTTGCAGAACATAGTAAAAATGATAGAACACCCAACTTCATCCTTGAAAATAACATTAAATAAGTCATGTCTTAAGTTTGAAATATTACATAGGCAAAAGCAACCCAACTATGGAGCATTAACAAGTTAAATATTTTGATCCATGTCATAGAGATTCGACAAAGTTTTACGTTGGCTGTCGAGGCCTAACACAACCCTCTCCTTTTACGCGGGCTTGAGACCGACCTTGGCATGATTTTTAACAAGTCAAAATATTCCAAAAGCATAATCTAAACATGCATCAAGCATCACTTCTTTGGAAATCTAGGGGTTGGGATAAACTCCATGAACTTAGATTGAGTTGAACCGGATGGACCATAATTTGGATATGGAACTCTAATAACGTCAGGAGTAGTTAGATGTGTTGGTGCAGGCCCCCTCACTGATGTTTGCTTAAGCCTCTCATTTAAAATAATTGGCCGTCTAATGTTATACCTCCTTGCAGGAACACCCTGCAACAACATTTCAATCATATCAGTCCCTAAATCATAATACATTCAATCAAATAAGTCCCTAAATTATATCACTAACTATCAAATCGATCACTAAGATTTAACAGTCATGCTTGTCCAGGCACTACTTCATTTACAACAACATTGAGAGCATTTTGTTCCTGAATTGCAACATTTCCAGCAACAACATTTCCAACATTTCCATTTTCAGCAGTTTCTGCAACTTGTCCATCATTTTCAGCTACAAGATTTTGCCAACATTAGTCATAATCACGAGCAAAACAACATAAAAATGTAAATCACAATACAAAATAAACCCATTTTATAAACTGATTTAATCAACCACTTATTTCGTTCATAACTACTCTAATGTTCATCATTTTTAGTAACCAAACATAAAAACATGAAATTTTATAGTCTTTAACACAAAACCCTAAAATCAGTAATCTAAAAAACGCAATCAAAGCAAGCAAAAACGAACATCAAAGCAAGCATGATGATGAAAATCGTAAAGTTAAAAACGAATGCCTAAAAATTGAAGACGAAAATCACAAAGACGAACAAAAAAAAGGGAGAAAACGAACAAGACTTAATGGAAAACAAACAAGAACGACATTACCTTAAGAAACGACGAAATCTTTAGTCAAAACGGAATCTTTTGCAACATTCCTCGCCAGAGATGATGATGATTTTGGAGAGGTGAAGATGATGAAGATTTCAGCGGGAAGGAGAAAGGTCGGAGACGTTTTTGATGTTCTTACTGAAATGTGAGGATGGAAAGGTATGAGTAATAGAGGGGTAAATTTGGAAAAACATGAAAAATTGAATTTAAAAAGTAAAAATGAAATTTTTAACGTTTTCATCAAATTGGTCCTCGTACACGTGGCTTTCCTTGTTGACACGTGTACAAGACAACAGGACATGCAGGACGACAACTCAGCAGTACTAACGGAGCATTTGGACGGAAGGACTATTTTGATGAACGTTTTTTAAATTCAGGGACAAAGCGTGCATTTCGATGAATTGGGGGACGTTTTTGTCCAATTTGTAAAAATTTAAGGACGAATTTGAGTATTCCCTCATTCTTTGATTGTAATTTTTTTTTGGAAGTGTTGGACCACAATTTTGCATTCGTTAGATGTCTTTGGTGTCCTTTCAAAGGATCCTATATAGTATATATCATGTAAATCAATTAAGTGGTTTACAGATCCCTAAAAACATGTTCAAATGATGTTTTCGGGTAATCTGACCAGCTTTTATTTGGGTTAAATGGAGTGAATGTAACAACCAAAATTTTGGTCAAAAGGTATCAAAATTGTCTCTTATGCTTGAAAAAATCAAGATTCACGTGTGGTGCTGGCTAAAATCAAATATAAGAGGTTTTAGTTTATCATCATCTCAACTGAGATAATCCTATTTTTAATGCTAAATAAAGGCGGTGGCATTTAACACAAGATGGCTTCGGTTTTCACTTTTCAATTAATTAATTAATTATTCAAGATCACTTACCAGTTACTACAAGTAGTTAGGTTGGTTGGCCCATGTTTGAAAATTTATCTCTACATATCTATCAAAAGGCAACGTGTGTCAGATTAGCGAGTTTATACTTTTTGGTGCAACATGAAAAGTGGTCCTGCTCCCTACTCAAACAAACGAAAATGACATTTTTGACGTTGAGATGTTGAATAGGCTATTTGGTTTGGAATTTAGATTTTGTTCCAAGCAAACACTACGATTCTCACATGGTTGTGTGGGTGATTTTTTCTCTCTCATTGTCGATGATTTAACACTCACATATTCAAAAATATCATTTATCTCACATTCTTTCAAAAATCATTTATCTCACATGTTCCTTAAAAAATAAAATCATTTATCTAACATTTCCGTACGCTCTTGACAAAGCTAATAGCTTGCTTAGTGACATGACTTCTTGATTTTTGATTAAGCTTAGTGACATGATTTAACACACGGTACGTCTCACATGTTTTTAATATATCGTTGTTTGTAATTGAGTAGTGATATATGTATAACTCTTTGGTACAATTTTTATGACAACTTTAGTTTTCTCTCTTTTGATTGGTCAAAAATAATAGAGAAAGAAAAAGAAAGAGGGAGAATAAGAAGATAATGTAAATATGAGAGAGAAAGTTGTCAAAAAGTTGTTAAAAAATGGTTGTACAAATATCATTTCTCTTTGTAATATAATAACCTAGAATAATGTTATTTGAACAACCACCTTTAAAGACAACTTTTTTGACAATCAAAATATACAAAAAAAATATAAGGATTGACACAAAAACTAAAGCAATTGAAAGAGAAAGTAAGAAAACAATATGAGTGTGAAAGAGAAAATTGTCACAAAATTGTCATAAAATGGCTGTTCAAATATCATTTCTCAATTATCTATCTAATTAGCATTAAGCTGCAAGTATAGTAGTGGGTCCTACATAATACAAAAAACAAACTATAGGTGATGTTATAACAAAAAATGTATATTAGGTGGTGTGCCTAGGATAGACGTATGCCAATTGCAAATATGTTTAGGTCATTTTTTCGGACACAATATCAATATACTAGTTTGTTCTATCACTCTAGTTAAAATTCACCCAAATTGTATTTCTTTTATAGTCTTTCCAATTTAATTTAATTTTGCATGCAAGCAGTTAAGAAAACTTGCTGCTAAATGCTAATGTTTAACACGGATTCAGATTCCTTGCAGCCAATAGAAATAAGGATAATGTTTACCGAGTTCAATAAAGTTAAGGACTTAACTGCAATTTAGGTACGAATACAAGAATTCCATCACCATATAGTTTCAATTGCTTAAATAAGTCTCTATAGCCTATTCTATTCTTCTATGTTTTATTTACTTATTTATAGTTATGATTGAAACACAGTTGTTGATTCTGTTGGGTCAAAACTATACATTGTTGAGTTTTTCGTTGAATTGAAATCAAATATTGTCAAAATTTTAGTTAGTGTGAAACCAAACGTTGATTCTAAAGATAATATTGTTGGTTTTTGGTGTTTTCAAACTTAGTGATAATGAAGTAAATATGACACCTTACTTTTTCACTAAAGAGGAATGAAAACTTAGAGATGATATAATTAATTGGGTTCGTGAGCAAGCAACAAAGACGAGATTTAAGTGTGTCTAGAGATTAGACATGCCATTCAACAAACGACAGTTAATTGTTGGAGGTATTTTGGTCAATTCAAGGCATCTGTGAGCAAATACTAGGTGTGTAAAGAATAATTTTCTTTAGTTGTTAGGTTGGTTGGCCCATGTTTAAAATTATCTCTACATATCTTTCCAAAGGCAACAAATTGCTCTTTATGCACCTACCATTTACTCACAAATAAGGATGGGAATAGGCCAGGCTGGCCTACAGGGGCCTATGACCTAGCCTACGACAGACCGGATTTTTTTCTTAAATAGAGAAGGTCTAGGCTTTTTTTTTTTTAAGCCTATTTAGCTTAAAAGGCCAGACCACATGCCTCTAAAAAAGCCTCTTAAGCCTATTAGGCCGGCCTATTTAAGTAATATGAATAATATTTTTTATTATTATATTATATTTTGTACTTTGAATTAAAATATAAATTTGTAAGTTTTTTCAATAATTTAAGCTTTATTAGTATGCATTAATTTTGTGCATATATAAATGTATTATTATAAACTAGAATAGAAATATGATACAATATATAGTTGAATTTCTTAAAACCTTGTGCTGATTATCAAAAGAGAGTTAGTCCAATTAAACTTAGATCACATTGTTTATTTAAAGATGTTCATAAGATATAGGCTTTTAAACAAGCTAGCAAGCCGTATCAGGCTTTCAGAAGGTCAGATTCAGGCCTAAAAAGTAGGCCTATGACAGGCCGCAAGTCAAACTTAGGCTTAAAAAAAATATGGCAGGCCAAACTTAGGTCTAGCAAAGCCTAACTCAGCCTAGCCTATTCCCATCCCTACTCACAAACACCTCAAACTTTCAAAAACACCCCAAACGATAATGAACTATTGCTGGCCAATGAACTTTAGCTAACTACTACCGTTCAACTCAACACAAAATATATTTAGACTTAACCAACAGCCATTTGAACAAAATAGTACTCTCCATCACCAACAATACATCAATTAAGGATCAAGCTAGAGAAAATATACCATTCTAGAACTCCCAAATAATTCAAACAACTGAGTGCCACACCTGAGTATAAAGTGTTATGAAAAAATACATGCAAATCCAAACAATCATGCTATGAAACTAATATCAGCAATTATGTTATTCATGTTAGGAGAAATCATTTGATGATTTGGTAGTTCCGTCCAATCAAAGAGCTAAGAAACTGCTTTGCGCTTTGAACTCTGATGTAATTTTCGAGTGACATATTTATGGGTTTACTAGTGGCATTTGCGTGTCTAACTCTCATATGGTTAGCACAAACAGTTATTGAGAACAATGAACGGTAGTTAACTAGCGTTCACATGCGAGGCGAACAATAGTTAATTTTCGTTGGAAGTATTTTCGGAAGATCAAATGGTAGATACCTAAGGAGCAATTTTCTACACTTTTTGGTGCAACATGAAGAGCGGTCCTCCTGCTCCCTAATCAAACCAACGAAAATGACATTTTGGACGTTGATATGTTAATAGTCTACGTGTTTAAGAATTTATATTTTGTTCTAAGCAAACGCCACAATTCTCACATGCTTGTGGGTGGTATTTTTTTTCTTTTCTTCCCTCAGTGCAAGTGTGGTTACAGGTGGTGTATAGGACGGCATCACATTTGCATATATTGGCTACATGTACTAATAAAACATTAAAAGGTATTGTTTGCAAATATGTTTAGGCCATATTTTCGGACGTACAATATAAATATAGTTTATTCTATCACCCTAATTGAAATCTGCCCAAATTGTATTTCTTTTATAGTCTTTCCAATTTTATTTTATTATGTATGCAAGCAGTGAAGAAAACTTTCTGCCAAATGCTAATGTTTAATAAGGCTTCAGATTCCTTGCAATCAATAGAAACTCATAGTCACACTGTAAAACGATTTTGGTCGTTCGACAAATACCGAACAACTCATATATAAACTTATCAAATCCACTTCAAATCATAAGTTTGAGGTATGAATCGTTAGATTCTCATCTTTCTTTATCACTCATAATGACTCTTAGTTTTCTTTTCTTTCTCTCTATATCCCTTGTAAGGCTATTATTCATGTACCCCTACCTTGACCATAGATCTTGTGCAAAATATACATGTAGGACGCGCCAGCATAAACGAATTCATCAATATCGATCATCTATAAAATATGAATGTTTTGCTTACACAGCTGCATATATATACACAGTTTCTGCCACTAAAATAGTGTATCAGATTGGATATAATATTAATAAGTAACAAGTTATATTATAATGCCAATGCAATCTAAATTGATCAATCATATAGATATACTGTTGGGGACTCCACGACCAGTTGCTCCGGGTCCTGACAAAGGAAGCAAAAGTTCATAAGGAGGAACACCTGCACCAGTTCTACTTTTCAAACTTGGATCCTTATTTCTTGCATTTATAATTTCCTCTATCTCCTCAAGTCTAGTAGAGAATTTACTGAACAATTTCAGGACTTCCTGATCATTGATCCAATGATTATGCAAATGAGTCACTTGACCCAAATACTCTTCGTCAGGGGAATGAGTCGACAATGTGTCCTGAACAGCCATTACTTTGGTAGCTTGAAGTTGAGTAGGCAATGATGATAGGAAAAAAAGCTGAGGATTTTGAATAAACTTCTCATAATCAGAATCATTTTCTTGAGGGATAAGTTTTCTCATGAGGGTAGGACGGTTAGGCACATATCCTCCAAAAGGGTATTGTCCAAAATTTATAGCAGCATGTTGACCTGAAGCAACCCATATGATTGTTGTAAGTATGAAAGATAGGTCCTCTTTGGTATCTAGTTTAGGCCACCAAGGTTCATTTCTTTTGTCAGCGTGACCCTTACACTTGATTTCACTCCACCACTCTTGGAGCTCAACATCCGATGCAATTGAATTTGATTCGGAATAGAAGTGTTTGACATAAGATTCTATCCATTCTTTAATGGCAGACCATATTAGAAGTCCATCTGCAGCATAAGGGTAGTCATCAATCACAAGTTTTACACCACAGGGCATTGAAGGGTCTTCTACTGCCATGCCCCTGGAAAGCACATTCCATAGAGTATTAGCAGGTTGCTATTAAAGGTTGCTATATATGTCCTATGAACAAAGGTTGAACTTAAAATGGTAGCAAATCCACATCTTGATATTTTTCCTTGCCACCTTTTATAGGAACGTTTCAAATTTTCAATTGCATTAATAATTTCTCTACCAACATACCCCTAATTGTGTTACATTTTTTATCTGCAATCAGTAATAAATAATATATGATGGAAACATTAACTAAATCTCTCTCCTGAAGTGTAAACTTGGAAAACAGTATCAATTGTCGAGAAATTTATCACTACTATACTGCTATGAACTTTCTTAACTCATGTGATTTAGTCAGAATGATACTATAGTTATGAATGGAGGTAGTACTAGTAATAGTTAGTTAAGTACCAAAGAGATATCAAGCAATGTTTGAAAGCATGACATCAGAGTTACCTTCGAATAAGATCTGCCGGGAGAGACTCCATATCAAATCTCCACATGCTCTTGTAAGCAGCTGAACTAAGCTCCAAGGCATATTTTCCAGGACTAAAAGATGCTTCAATTATACCACCTCCATTTATTAAACTTTGTCGAGCAAGTGCATTAATTTCCATTGTATAGCGCGTATGAGGATGCAGCAACTTGTAAATGGGATGCATTGAGCTTAACTGTCTATGAGTAGCAATTATATATGGCTCCATGCATGCATGAGTCCTTAACCTGCATATTACATATTGGCACTGTATCTTTTTACTCAGAGTCAAATATGAGAAAATGCACCATTTCTTTTCATCAAGTCATTTATCAATGAGTTCAATTAGAATCTGCTCAAATACCAATTATCTTACCAATGATTTACTAGTTGATGGATGCCAGCATCATTTGAGCTAACATGAGCTTTTGCTAACTTCCAAATCCAGTGTGCTGTGGCATCATGGCCTTGTGTGTACACTTTTTTATTTTGCGGTGAAGTAAGTGTTGGAGGAAGAGAAAGCTCAATAGCTATAGGACGCAGAACACCGGCCTTTGTAATGAAGAGAATCGTCCGGGAGGCATAAGCTTTCCTCTCAGGTAAAGAGTTCATCTTCTTGATGAATGGCAAAAGCATGTCATGATAATCAATAATAAATACTCTCTTTTCCTCTATAGCCTGTCAGTGTAAAAAGTAATTGATTGAATGTATGGATAGTGAGTTTCTGTAAGATAAACAAATAAAGCAACAAAAAACAAAACATGGAGCAAACCTTTTCCAAGCTTATTCCACCAAGTTCTTGCTCCAGTAGTTCCTTTGTTATTGCTGATTCAGGAGGGCCATAGATAGTTGGATCTAGTTTGCTGCGGATTGGAAACTCCTGCAAAGACCAAAAACACTTTCAATAGTTGGATACTCACGTAACTGCTAATTGGTATGAATAAAAATGAAAACTACCTTCAATAGCTCAATATTCACTGGATTGACTCCAGCTAAGGCTTGCCTTGCAAATTCGTTGTCCCGCAACCAATTAAATCTATCTCCTGTAACAATGCAAAAGGACTAGTTTGTTGACTGAACGCGGTTTTGATAAATACAAGGTTATACTGCATTCAAGGTTTAAAATCATGGTACAGTAAAAAAATGTGACTCATGAGGTCTTAATTGAAATCACATGCCTTTTTAATATGTTTGGTTTTACTTTTAGAGGAGATAATATTGATTTTAGACGTGAAGAATTGATTTTGACATGTTTTGATGTTCTCAAGTATAATTAATTTTGACTTCAGAATTAATTCTAACTTGAAACTAAAATTTGGGGTTTTTGCGTCTACAATTATTTTCAACTCGAACTTATTGCTCAACTGACTTTTACATGTATATATACAAATTTAAATTATTTTACATTCAACTCAATACCAAAGCATGTGTTTGCCTAAGCAGTAACGTAGAAATCAAACGTAGAGGTAGCATACCTTTTACAATAGCCGGGATGTCATACTTCATCAACCGCTCTCCAGAACTGAAGACCTGTTTCATCACTTTTCCCACCAAGAGATTTTCTATTATCCCTTTATTCTCTTCATCTCCCAAACTAACACCATCAATATAAAGCTTGTCAATCTCCGAGAAACACTTGAAAGGAATGTCTGAATTCGCCATAGTGGCTGCAAGTTTGGGTATAAGATTGTGGAACACAGCTTTCAATCTTCCAGCAGCAAATGCGTCCTGTTTGATTTCTTCAAAAGTTTCATCTCGCGGCACATAAACAGGGTGTGGCTTTTCAATTCTTGTCTCACATCGTGGATCTAATTTGTTGCACCAAAAAACACATTTAGAGCACTTCATTAGATATGTTATTTATTCCAAAACCTAAAAATTCAAAATGGCACCAGAAAAAAAGTAAGAAAAAACATGAACTCTACCGGAGTGAGTAGGAGGTCTTCCAGTTCTACAGCGACGAGGATAAGGTCTCTCATGATCTCCAATGACTGGTCTAACAAGTTCATCTTTATCAGGGTTACCTAACTCATTGTAGGGAGCATAATCATAGATTCTATCGTGTGCTTTTCTTTCCCGTTCTTGGGCAGCACCGCTTCCCCTTATGCTTTGCAAATCCTCATGTCGAAGATCTTTGATACCAGGTGGTGTTTGTGATGGTAAATATGCCTATTAAATCCATGCAACAAAACAACATGCTAAGTTAAGTTGGTATACATAACATACACTTCTTCAAAGGCTGTTTGTGAGTATCAGACACGTGGTTACATTCAATCACTTCTATTTTTCTCAATGCGTAGTATCATAAGGAAAAAAGCATTAATGACTAGATGATAGCTTACTTGGTTTTTGAATATGATTCTACTTTGAGGGTTATCGTTACGCGAATGGATCCATGTGTTAGCTGGAAAGAAAACGGGTCCTCCAGTGAAGCCGTGGAGGATGATTTCAGATAAATGGAACTCCTTTGAACGAAGATTGGTAATGAGAATAGCAGCAGGGGATCCAAAGTCACTTGGCACTGTGAAATCAGCAGAGTATTCCACGACATATGGAATGTTTGATGGCTTCGGTAGCCAACCTCTTACGTAGGATTCCACACTTTTTCCATTATTAGTAGCTGAAAATGTCAAAAAACAACAAAGGTATGATGAATCTCCATAGATTTTTCCATTATAGTTTTATCATGTTATAGGTAAGTTAGCAACGATTAATCTCCATCGGCAACATCTAAATTTCACACAAATATGGCAAATGTAGAACTTATTGACCGTACGTGAATTAAAACCCAAAATAAATTAATGTAAATATTAGTGAAAGATGTTTTTCCGAAATGCAAAGTGGGTAGAGTATGAAGGAAAGATTGTTTGTGAGAAAAAGCAATTCATGTCGATTCAACTCAATATTTAATTTGATCAGATTGAATAAACCTCTCATTATCAGGAATAAATGGGAGGAGACCGAGGAGAGAGACAAACGGTAATGGTTGAGAATTTGATACAGAATTAAGGGTGACTTTGTCAATTTAGGATGGAACAAAAATTACAATGGGTGTAATTAGTTAAATTAAATCCAACATATATTTTTGAGTCATGTTCATCTTCATTTATTAATCTCTCCATAAATAAAGACATAAAGAAATTGATCTCATCGTCATTAATTATTTTTTACTTTTTTGTGTCTTTATCTCTTTAAATGGAATAAATAGATAAAGTTATTAATGGGAACGAACTTAACCCCCACATACTTTTTTGTCTATCTATTATCAAATTGCACTTTCCATTTACTTTTGGAAAATGGAGAACATCTTAACTCTATTTTCCGGTCAAATAGTTTAATGAGGACACTCACACATATTAAGTTCAAAGAAGTAGATAATTTAAAATTCGAACACTGACTAATGTTTCTTAATTAAAATGTAATTTATATGTTTGCCGTAAAAGTGATGTGTAAGTAAATCAAATACTTGGTAGAAATGTGTAAAAAAAATGTTAATTAATAAGAGAAGAATGTGTAAAAAAAAAAAAAAAAAGTATGTTAGAGAGTGTGATACTACTATAAAAAAATATTTATAAAAAATATACACAAATATTTGTATGTGGAGATATAACATCCCGTATAATTCTTTCAAAAGAAAAACATCCCGTATAATTTTCTAGAATTTTATACATGATGTTACAATTTATATTGGATAATTAAATAAATTTAGTCGAATTATAGGATAATTTTAAGTCTTGTCTTATTTTTTGCTTTCAATAATGTTCTTTCTTCTTCACTTTTTTACTAGTTGCCACTAGGTGAAAGGATTTATTATAATGTCCCTCTTTTAATTTTTCAATTAATAAACATTTTCCTTGAAATTAAATAGGACAATTCTAATTAATTTTCTTCTTCATTGGTAATAAAAATAGGGCATGTTGCACGAGATATGATTGATTTTTATTTTTTAAAAGGTGCCGTGGTATGATTGAAGTTCATGTCCTCTTTTTTTTGGTGGTGTGAAGTTCATGTCCTCCAAAAAAATATTGACACTCAACTATTTAGAAAATAAAAAATATATAATTCAGTTGATTTTATTTAATTAATTTTTTAATCATTTTGATAGAGTCCCGTGAAATCAAATGAGTGGCTAAGATTATACCGACTCTCCAATCATTATAATGGATCTACTCTCAAACGGAATTAGACCACTAGCTCACTCTCAACCAAAACAACTAGGTTACTCCTCCGATTGATTATGAAATTCTAAAAACTAATCATCTTTCAATAGGTTTGACCCTTTTAAAATAATTCAAGTAAAGAAAATCTTTAAAAATAAAATTCTCATTTTCCAAACAATAAATTAAAGTTACTAACTCGAGAAATATCAATTATTAAATTTATGATAAAGTAAAAACTCTTCCCTTATTTTTGTCAATGTAAAATTAAACCAATGATTCAAAAGTGTTTAGATCGATGTATTTTCTAACTTAATTAAGATTTCAAGTTTGAATTGAACTTTAAATCTCTTTATTTAAATCACATATGACTCGAGCTCGATTATCTTTATATTATGAAGATATTTGATTTTAAAATAAATAAAAAAGTGTATGATTGTGTGGGACGCTCCTTTTTGATGAATTAAAAGAAGAAAAGAGAGAGATGAACTGAATTATAGAAGAATAGAGAAAATAAATAGTATAATATTGGGAAGAAACAAACCAGGGTCTATGAGTTCACTAACAAGCTGAATCTGTATCCCTTGACCAACACCATTGATGAAATACTCCAACTGATCCTCAAAATCCTCAACCACACTACCTTTCATTTTCTTTCTTATCATCACCACTGCTTTCACCTCTATCATTTCACCGTTGCTTCTGCCACCACTCGAGCTACTTTGTAACGAGCCATTGCTCACTTTACTGTCCACCGGAGACGACGTCGTAGTCTTGCTGTCTCCGCCGCTGATCACTGCTTGAACTTGAACGCTCTGCCGTTCAGATGACCGTGAAATGATTCTTCTCCGGTGCCTCTTATCGGAGAACACTGACGGCGATCGGAGGAGTAAAGGATTAGACTTCACTGCGAACATGTTGACAATGCGCAGTGTCTCTTAAAACAAATAATACGTAGTAATATGCTTTCTATCAAAGAAAATAATGCATATTAATGCTACTTAAACGACGTCGTCCGGAAGTTCGGAAGCTTTATTTTATAATTATAAAATGCCAATTTTAATTTTTATTTCATGTTTTTAAAAGTATTTCATATCAGTAAAAATTAATTTTAGAGTAAAAAATGAAAGTAAAGTATTTTTTTATAACTATGGATGAAAGTACACGCATCCATTAGAAAATGTAAATCAAAATAAAAACAAACACTTCTTAATGATAGTTTCCACTCGTAGAAAATGAAATGCATAAAAAAAAAACAAAGTTGAAATTTATTTATTCATTTTTTAAAAGTTTCATGCTTTTATACGAGGCAAAATTATTTTTATCATCCTTTAATTTATTTTCAGATAATGATTTCAATATTTATCTTTTATACACATCAATTTTGCTCTTTTTGATCAGTTTGCATATCAATTTTCAACCATCAAATCTAAAATTTACATGAAATATGAAAGAACGACCAGAGACTTGAACACTAAGAGCTTATGTCAAAATAAAACTATGAATTTGAATTTTAAAAATTCATATGCAATTGATCAAAAAGACTAAAATAACATAAATAAATAAATGAAGAAATCTTTAACTAAAAGTCAGGTAAGAAACGACGATAATGATTTTGCCTTTATCTAAAGGTAAGAAACAAACTATTTGAATATACAATAATAATTTCATCGTAAATTCAAATAAAATTAATTTTTGATGAATTTTATATAACAATAACATCCATTCATGATATGTAGAGGTTGGAGTTCTAACATTAAGATTTCTCATATTTAAGGTGTGTGTGACTTCAACTAATAGACAATTTAAAAAAATATTATATCAGATTAGTGTGTTTCATAACTAAGATAAGAGAAAATAATCGTTAAACAAATTAGAACCATATATACTCATCTCTTTCAATATTTGGTCCACTTAAGGGATAATGAATTTTTTTGTCCGGAGTAAACGTGATTTTCTTGCTTTGTCTGTCATGATTGTCCTTCCAGTTCCACAACAAGTTTTTGTAGATGCTAAAGAGTACTTTCCATTGTCTTTTAATGGTGTGATGGTATAATTATTGTGACATATGAGAAGGGAAAATGGACTCCCATCCAATGGACAAAAACGTGAGAATCGCCTGGACCACAAGCACGAGCACTAATAGAAGGACTTGTTTCTAATAATTGGAGGAAAGATAAACAGCTCTTTTTAGACATTACGAAATGAGTCAAATCGATCAGAATGAAACATAATATGATAGAGTAAAATTGAGCCGAGCAAATATTTTAAACTGCGGAATTGAATGAATGAAACGATGAGTTTAAGCGGGATGGAGCAAAGCATAACATGAAATTTTTATGAATGGAACGATGAGTTTAAATCATATTTTTTTATGAATGTACCAATGAGTTTAAATCATATTTATATGGCATGAATTTATAATATTTTTTGTTTGTGAATTTATAAGTTATACTAAATTAATTCTTATGAAAAATCAAAATATGAAATTTTTTATACGAATTTTGTTTTAAAAATGAATAAAATTTTGTATTAATAAAACAATTAGATACTTAAGCAAATAGGACATACAAGTCTAAAACTGATAGCAAATATGTGGTTAGAAAATTATATTTCCATAAAGAAAAAATAAGCTGTAATGCTCACTAATTGAATGCATCTACTAATCAACATACTTACATTGCATCTTCAGTTGAAAACGACTTTGAAAACTACATTGATGAACAATCGAACATATTGCCAAGTCTGTCTCTGTTAGCCAACAAAAGCACTAGCAACCATTCCCATCAACTTAATGGGAAATTCAAATGTGAAACTTACTTACAAAAAGATAGACCATATAAGCGTGTGAAGAAACAAAAATGTTTTTGAGAAAATAATAATAAATAGTGACAGAACTGTTTATTAATAAAATAAAAAACAAAGTAATTCATGATTCCAATTCAATCCTCCTAAATTGAAAGGGAACAATATTGAGGAGAAGTGGTGGGATATTTCATTTCATCATACTTTGGATAAGAGAAATGAAACTTGTAAGGCTCATTGTATTTCAACTTTTGGAACAATAATTTTTGTGTCAATACCAATATTTCTTTCTATATTTTGGTTGTCTCACAAGTTGACATAAAAAATGGTTGTTCAAATAACATATCTCTTTTAGATAATTCAAACGATGAAATACTTCAAGTCAACGTCAGACTTGATCACCAATGTGTCTAATATAAGGATTTCCACCCTCATGCAACTTTGATTTCTCTCATTAGGAAGTTCATCTATCTTCTTTAGTTGGTTTCCTTGAATCATACTATAAGAGAATGCAACGAGTGTACCGATTGGTTGGCCATGTTTGATGTAAAGAATGTCGACATCATGAGTTGTGGAATTCCCCTTCTACAAAGCTAGATCTTGTCTTGCTTGTTGACGCATTTGGGGTGTTTAGGCAACGAGTTACTTAGTTTTCCTTTTCTTTCCCTTTGATTAAAATTTCAAAAATAATTAAATACTTGTCAATTTAAAAGTGTTATATTTTGGAGATACTCACAAATTTTACATTTAGAGTTTAAAGCTAGCGAAAAAGACTAATATAACGAACATATATGTGTTAAAAATTGGCTAAATATTGATGTTGAAGTTTCTGCAAAATTAAGGTACGGTTTAGAAAATCGTGACACGATTTTAGATCAGGTTTAGTATTGTATTATGTATGGAGCTCCAAATCATGGCACGGCCCAAGCAAATTGTGGAGCGATTTTGCCTCGGTCATTTTCTATATAAAGCTTCATTCTTCAATTTTTTTTAGCGTGCTTCAAGAGAGAGAATTTTGGTAAACCAAATTAGGTAACTTTAGGACTGAGAGTCTTTTGTAAGAGGTTCTTTGGATTGGGAAACACTTCACAAACACCTTGGATAGTGAGATTTCATTAGAGAAATGATCAAAAAGCTTTCTTTATTGTTTTCTCTTGGGATTCATTGTGGATTTGATCTTCACTGCTTATGATTTTATACATATCAAGGATTACTTACACATGAATAGAAAGCAAGCGGGCAACAAGCTGCGCCGCTAGGTCTTTTTGGATGACAAAATCAATCCTTGTAAACACAACATTCATGGACCTAGGAGACATGACATTGATATGCATGACTCTTTGAACTTTATATAGAAGGTCAACAGTCTATGGTGCTAGAAACTGAAAGTGTCGAAAGCAAATGGTATAAAAGCATGTTGATTTGATTGACTTGAAAAATGGGTCGAATTGAAAAATGGGTCGAAATTAGGATTTGTTCTTGGTGATCTTGTAAGCTAATTTCTTGTTACTTCTTTGTACCGCTCATTTCATAGTGGATTGGAGAGCTGCTCTGTCCCTCAGATATAGGATGTATTTGTCTGAACTGGCTAAACAAATATTGGTGTGTTAATCTCTCTTCTTTCTTATCTTTGTTGCTTTAGTTATATTTATTGTGTTGTTTCACTCTTAAATCAAGGTCTCTTTGTTATTGTTACTGCATCATCTTCAACACAGCTTAATTTAATTTAAGCCTAATAATGTTATAGAACCAAAATAACACAGAGTGGAAGTTTCGACGTATCCAAATTCATTAGAACAGGAATACGGGAAATCGGGAACTATGAGTAATGGGGGAACAATGGTGGCCCGAGAGCATGTGAGAACCACAACATCTGCAGTACATGTGTAGTTTTCTGGGTCCACAGTCTACACTTATTTTAGGGAAGGGAGTCCAATGAGTTTCATTTCTAGTTTGGTGAGCTTCCTAATATTGCACACACCTTCCTAAATTTGTTTCGTGAAGTTCATTCTATTAAAGGGAAAATGATTTATGTTCGGATGCATTGATGAAAAAAATGAGTTAAACAATAAATTTGGGTATAAAAATAAATTCTAAAATTGAAAGATACAAATTTTAACTTTAAATATAATCAATTGCAGAAACAATAAATTTTATTTGAAAACAACCAAACATTGCATGTTATGATAGTTAACTTTCCCACCTGCAAATGGAGGCATGCAAATGCAGCGTTCTAGATAGATAGTATCTCATTGTTTATATAATCGATTATTTGCTAAGAATTATTGTGGTTCAATCTAATTGTTATACATGTGGTTCAATCTGAGTTAGCCAAAAGAAGAAAAACCAATAGGGACCGCTTTAAACCCATGCAGGTGCAACCATGTGAGTTGGTGAGAAGATACAAGTATTCGCTAACTATTATACCTTTATCCAAAAATGAAGATAATAAGAGTACATGTAAGAAAATGAGAAAGCTTGACTTTTTAAAACAGGGGTACTTTTGCATGCCACTAAATTCTTACCAACCAATGCTCATATGTAAATCCATAGACCATGAAGTATTCATGAAATTTGCAAACATGTTTTTTCAAGGGAATATCACATGTAGTTCTTGCATTTCATTTTCCCTTGCATGTTTTGGCCGAGATTGCCATAGGCTCACTACTAGTGTGTTTGGTTTAACGTTAAAGCCTGTTTTCTCACGTTTGAAACCAATTTTACCCCGACTCTCTTAAGCTCAAATTTCTAGCTTCTCTATAAATGTATGTTTTTTTTACTTTCCCACCGCTGGAGCAAACAGACACTACAAGAAATCTGCCACTGCTGCTAAAGAGTGAAAGCAACATAACTTAACTGGGTTTTATAAGAATTTACCCACTGCTGCTAGCAATCCACTGGTGTATATTAGGGACATCTTTTGTCTAATCATATATATGCTGCAAACATGAAAAGATTATGATAAGGAAAAAATCCACACATCCAATAACCATAGAATAAAATATGTAACATTCCAACGGGTGAATAAACATGATATGAGAACTAAGAGAAAGATTTCATCTTGTTTCATTCATATACATAATTATTATTTTGAACTTCAAATACAAACTCAGCTAGGTAACTATCTCAATCTAAATGGGCTCGCCACCAAACAAATAAATAATACTTTTATAGTGCCACTCGGAGATAAATATCTCAATCTGATGTCTGTTATGGCAATTGCATTTCAAAACCCCTCAGAATTGTTTGACATTTAGTTCCAAGGGAACTTGTTGACGTTGTTCTCTTTCTTTGTCTTCCACTTTGTCCTTTTACTACTCCTCTCTGGGTAAATTTACGTGACAAGTGGGGATAGGCAAAAGGTATAATATACATTCAACCATTCAACAAATATCAGAATGGTACAATGCTCAGTCTCAGGTATTCTGTGCTAAATCTTCTGATGTTGGTAAGAGACAGTTGCATCATGATGAAGCAGAGATAATATCAGAGCACATAAAAGGAACGAGATGTGGAAAAGAGAAATGTAAGCTAATTCGAATCCCCATTTTCCGGAAACTTTTACCAACTACTTTGTCCCTCAACAAGCCAATATTACCATCTCCACAGGTATAAAAGTTCTCACTTGTTGACTTTACGAGCAAGAAATCGTTCTCTGGCGGCTTGTATTCTACTTTGACTATCATCTGCAGCAGCAGCAACCTCAACATTCTTCTTGGGCAAATTTGGAATATTTCTCTCAGATTCCTCCTCAACATGATCCATGTCACCACCACTACAGACAGAGGAATTAAAGTCAGCATTGATCACAACCCCATCCCCACCTTCCACCCCAAATAAAGAAGAAAAAATTGCCATCTGGAACATTAAACATATTGCATATATCTCGAAGGAACATGAAGTGATTTGGACGAAAGAATTTTTCTGCTATATGTTCAAATTTATAATGCCAAGAGAGTTACCTTAATTTGTACACATTTAAGGTATTAAGCTTGTTAATGATGGGTATAACCCATTTCATCTCAACGGAACATACATTTCTCATGAAGGGTCGTGGTGTTGCAATTAGCTCATGGTATACAACATAGTCTGGAAACTTCCCAAATTCATCAGAGCTCAATGCAGATGATGGATGTACCTGGTACAGAAGATTCAGGTAAGTCAGGTCTCTGCAAACAAAGCATTTAGTTGGAATTGCAAATATTAGCTACTTTCACCATTCGGTGATAGAAGCCCTTTCTTTTTTGTTGTGTTTTGTGTTGCATTTCAGCAATTGTCACTCCTTCAATATGGATTTCAGTAAAATAATCCGTGGGAGATATTATATTAAACAACATGAAACAGAGGTACAGATAAATGTAATGGTTACACGCAATAATAAGTGACTATAAAACTTCAATTACCTGGACTACTTGGCCTTGGAAACCCAGGGTTCGATAACCATTATGATGCATCTTTCTTTCAGCCAGCTGATTCGCATAGCCCACACATAGAGCCTTCCTCAAATTTCGATAATCCCTCCGGAACTCTTCCCCTTTCCCATTTGTTCTTATACCCAACGGTTCTATTGCAAAGTTAAGAAAATATATGTAAGTGGGAGAGGAACAAACATGTGTGATAACTAGCTGGAAGACTCACAAATTTGAATGAAAAAAATGGGAAAAGAAATGTTAAAAGATAAAGCAATTTTTCCCCACAGTTTAATTCTACATTTTATTCTCTTTTTCGGATGCTGTTAACTGTAATTTTGTCAAAAGATATACTCTTGCAACTGCATGATAAAGAACAATGATTTGTACTGTTATAAGTTAAAATTGAATATTGCCGTGTAAATTATTTGACCGCAAGAGCTTTAAACCCTATACACAAGAAAAAATAACAAAGTTCTTCTCATGGTGGCAATGCTTTATTGTCAAATCATATAACTTAGTTTTATGAGAAGTGCGAGTTTTATTATTGTTCACTCTTATTTATCATATGGTTTGCAGCTGAAAATAAATCCTATACACTGCAGAGCATGTCATGCTTGGCAACTCTCCCCTGTAAACTTCCTCCCATTAATGATATCGGTGCCGGGAAATTAACCATCATAATTCGTAACATCCAAAAACATCAATCAATAGTATTTAATAATTAATATACTTATCCAACCACAACTAATTCTTACAAAATTACTTTTTGATGAATACTATCACATGTCAAGCTCAATCTGCTAAAAACATTTCAAAATTAATTCTATACAACTTAACCAAACTAGGACATATCTAACACAAGAACGATGAAGGAATTATATTATGCCCCATGTTAATTTCACAGTTCACTTTGATTCTTGGCTTCGATTTAAAATGAGAGAATTTCACAGTCCACTTTTACTCTAAACTTCTTTTTTTTATTAAATTTTTTTACTGAGATGGATTAACAGGCATATGAACGTGCCAAAAATAAGATGGTTCTTTTTGCTACCAACATTTCCACTGCATTTGGAAGCGCATTCTTAATTTCATAAATGAAAATACAAACCTTTAGCGATTTTCTGCATTATCTGAGATAACTGCTTACGGACATCTCTGGCAAACGACATTCCTCGCACCTTCATTCAGTTGATCCCAGAACAATTACATATATTATGCATTGAACAAATATAAAGTATATAAATGTGTCTGTGCACGGTTACGCATATCACTTCATATCTTAGTAGGGTATGAAAATTAGTAAATAAAAATGCAAGTAGGCATGCTCATCAAGAACAAAAAATGAATATGTTTCTTTCCCAGTAACCCATGAGATTATTTCTTTTAGGGTCTGTTTGGGAGGGGGTTTTTGGAGGGCTAGGACTATTTTAAATGTATTGAAAGAATACCATGATATATGATCAAATAGCAATTCAATCACACTTCATTCATTTTTAGAAACATTTTACATCTTGCTTAATTTAGAAGGAAAACAAGTCCTCCCCAATACCCCCCTTCCAAACAGACCCTTAAGGATATAGCATCTGAATTGAGCGTGAATATACATTCAACAAGGATATTATAGCCTTCTAACCTAGGTTGTCAACATCGGGTAGCAGCTGGCCTTGAAACTAGAATAGTGGAATACTCTATCGCACATTGCAGCTCAGGCTCTAGCAGCAAGGTGAGATGGCTGCAAAGGTGGTCCAAATGGCCGTCGCAAGGCTGGGTGGCTGGTTGTAGAGCTTCAGACTCTGAAGGTGAGAAGAAAGTGAGTCCAGGGTTGTTTTTGGACTCTCGTCTCGACCCTGATCGACACAATAGCGCCAAAAGACCCCAGCCCCGTCTCTGTAGTGTTATGTAGTCAACGGTGGATAGCGGGTAGCGCCGCAAAGTCGAAGCTTACTAACAACACAAAAATATATACCATACACAAAAGCTAAAATATAGAAGAATACACGACATTTAAAGACATATTCATAACTAAGAGGAGTGCTAAGAACACTCTTTGGTTAAATCAATGTGGGTCCCAGATTTTGGAAATGGATCCCACACAAAGTGGTAGGACCCACGTTGATTTAGGAAATAAAAAAATCAATGTGGGTCCCACACAAAGTGGCAAGACCCACGTTGATTTTAGTCGATAAAAGAGTGAGTGTTAGAGAGTGTCAAGAAGAGAGGGTTCTTTCTTAGCATGTCTTTCATAACTAATTACCAAAGTTCATTGCTGCCAATATTCAAACCCACCATGAAGGCACGACTTTTAGCCTCCAAGGCTTAAATAACTCATATAAGCATTTAAAATAAACAATACAAGTGATTCTTTTAATGGACCCACTATATCCAAGGTGAGGAGGGGAGACAAAGCAGCACAAGGTAGGGAAAGAAGTTGAATCTGTATCGGAGGAGAAATAATGATAAAACCCAAGAGTGCCCTATTTTGCTGCCATTGAGAATTTTAGGGTGAAATGACCAAAAAGTCCAATAAAATATAGAATTTTACAAGAGATTTAGTGTAGTGGTAGCTGCATCAGCTATACGGCAACTATCAAACCATTATTTCGCCGTTATTTGTGGAGCAGCAGCCACTACTCAAAACCGCAGTGCAATGGGATTTTGTGTAGCTCCTAGGGGCCTCTATAATGTCCCTTTCTTAAGGATATTTTGGGGTTTTTGAGGTGCCTCTCCTGGTCAGGCCATGCAGCATCACTATTGGCTGCGATTTCTGGCCGTGATAGTGACTACCATGGCTGCACCTCCAATATGTGACACCAGGGTTGTAGAATCGCACCCACCAGATGCTCCGCACGGCTATGCACAACAGTGCCACGTTTGACAACCTACCTTCTAACTAAATAAATATTTTAACAAACTTCAATCCAAGAGTTTTGTCACATATTTATACATTTGATCATAGAAATGCCAGAATGCATGTCGGTACCTGCAAGCCATGATCTTTGCACCAACCAATGTCATAATCAGTTTGATGCCAACGCTCGAATATCTGCAGTAATTGGATGTGGTCACCCAAGCCAGAACCATCAGGAAGGTTAGATATTGGACGTTTCCTCTTTTTCTCAGTTTTGCTGCACATAAAATGAATGTTGTAACCACATAGTCCTTGCCAATGTATAGATGTACAAACCTCAAGAAAACAAAAGATCTACGTCATTTGTATATTTTGGGCTTTTATATTTTGTTCGGTGGATTTATAGTAGCTATATTCAGTGCTTGTTTGCACGGAATGCTAACATCGTTCACCTTAAAGGGGAAGTTAGCATGAACATTTGAAATTGGACCAAACCACGTAACCTGCACCTTTCCTTTCAAGAGTAGACGAGACTTGAGGGTATTTAAGTCATCTAAAAAAATCAATTGATATGTTTTTTATTCCTTTCCAAATTATTTAGCATGCTTGACTTGATGTTATTAAGAGAGTGTGACTATATGAGAGCATGAAAGATATTGTAACCACACGTTTTTTGATAAAAGGAGGTAACTTTTTCAGTCTAATTGAAAATGTGAACACTAACCTCTGCCCTGGTAGCAATGCAGTTTCAGATGATAACATGGCAGCAACAGTCAAAGCCTCAGTTAAGCAACCATAATCGTTTGCTTCCATTAAAGTTCTTGACAGGGATGGTTCTAACGGAAGCTCTGCATAGAATTGAGAAACAACTCAGGGAACCAAGAAAAGTACTCGTCCTTAATATTCAGATTAGGAAAATGCATGGATAAAAAAAGAACAAGTTTTATGGTCACAACTGAGAATAACTTTCCTCATCGAGCCTGGAAAGAAACACACTTCCATGAACATAATAATGATAGAAAAAAAGTATAATAGTAAAGGCTCTAATCAAGACTAGCGGAAAGACGGGCACGGCGGTGTCTGTCTGTCCGATTTTCTTGCTGCGCTTCATTGTATATTGCATGTGTGTGTGTATCATTATTGTTTTATTGTATAATTTTTAATTTAATTTAATTCGATTGTTTCAGTTTCAAAATATCTATGGTATATGACTTGTCTAAACTTCAGTTACAACACTCATGTGGTATTTTTTTTTTTTTTAATTTGGAAAAGTATTTTCGTGTTAATGAGAAAAAATTACAGAAAAATGTCCAACCAAAATTGGTAGTTACTGAAATAGTTTTGGAGTTCCCTTTATATGAAAGTATAGAAGTATAGATGATGAAGGTAACAACATTGCATTATCCATGATTTCCCCACCCCAGTATTTAAAGTTTAACACTAAAATGTAAAGAAATAAGTACCAGCCATTTTTCGTCCAACACTTGTAATTGAACCATTTTCATCAATAGCATCAATCAGATATAATTGCTTCAAGGCATCTTGTAAGGATTCAGCTGCAGAAAACATGGTTACACAATCACCGAGTTATACTTGAGCAAAACCTATTAAAATGTCAAGGAAGGATGATGAAGAATGTTTTTAGCACAAGAAGCAATTACATAAAACAACATAAGCAAAGTGCTACCCCACACCCGCACCCACCCCCAAAAGATGAAGAAAGAATGAATGAAAAGGTAGAGAAAATAAAAGCCGAAGAATTGAAATTTCTGAGATAACATAAAAGCAACTTTACAGGATCAACAAGACTTGTTTAGTCACTTAATACTGCAAGGAGCAAAGGAGTCAAATTACAATTAAACTATAAAAAGATCTTACATGACGGAGAATCAAGGAAGTCAAATTTGAGAATGTCGATATCAGGGAGGTCCAATGACTTCAAGTAAAGCACACTGCCGGCAAGAGAAGATCTCTGAATTTCAGGAACTGTAACGTCCAAAAACTCATCGTGGTAGATTTGGGAAGGATATAGGCGGTAGCATTTCCCTGGCCGTGTTCGTCCAGCTCTGCCTGCCCGCTGATTAGCTTGCACTCTGCAATGTCAAGAAGTAAATTAATTTTAAAGCTTAATAATTCATTATTTCAACAACAACAAAAAAAAAAAACTGCTGTGATAATTGTTAATGAAACAAAAATCCTTTAACCAATGTCTATAATTCTTTTGTTTAAAGTAATAAAAAATGACTCAAGATGCATTTAGTTAGTAGAAACCACACTATATTGAACAAAATAAAACTTCATATATGGTTTGCTTGTGTATAAAAGAAATAAAAAAGTATTGCATCAGTGAGTATATGCTTCATGCCACAACAAGATATGAAACTATTCATTGCTTACTTGCTAATTTGAACAACATCAAGGGAATACATCCTACTAGATGGATTGTACTGCCTCTGCTTTACATACCCAGAGTCAATAACATACCTACATTCATAAAATTAATTAAAAATAATATCAGAAACTGCAAGTAGACAAGTTGATGTGCTCTATCTAAGGGACAAAATCATTGCCAAGATACAGCTAAACGAAGCAAAAGCTCATAAACACTTCAAAATAAAATGGGCGAATTCAAATGGCAAGAAGGGCGTGTTTGTTGTTACACCTCAAAATGCGAAATAATAAATCATTTTGTGATTTTTTTCCCTTTTTGATCATTACAAAAAATGGCATCATGCATTTGAAAACTGCGTCGTTACATATCTCAAATCATATGCAGTCCAAAAGAAAAGCAACCACACATCCTATTACATGTGGTTTTTCAAGTCAAGCCAAAAAGAAATAGAGTACATCACTGGCTACAATATATACTGAACATTTGTATTCTTGTTTTGCAACAATATTTTCATCCTCTAATAGGTGCAACACTAACCAATATTCACAGTATTGATTTAATCGTGCAACTCGTCCGCACATATTCAATAAATGAAGTTTAGGAACTCAGGTTTTTCAAAACATTTTTAATCTCTTTTCAGACTAAGACAAAAATAAACAGGCTACAGAAATAAGAAGCATTTGATTTACTGCAATGAGTAATATCAGCAACAAGTTGTATAATAATTTATCTTCACAAGGATATATAACTTAACTAGTATGCATATATTAAGTTAAGTTTAAAATTTAGATTGAATTTAATATTTAACTAAAAAAACAGCGCCCTTACACAACACCATCAACAGTCAAAGAAGTTTCAGCAATATTTGTAGCAACAATGATTCGTCTGCAATTCGGAGGTGGAGGACTAAATACACGCACCTGTAAGATTATATAAGACATGCATGAGTTTCAAATACGCGTAGAAAATCCCGCAAATTTTATTTAATAATATAAATATATCAAACAACAACAAGTGTTTATTTTGTGCTTTTCCTAGATGAATATTGTTTCAAGAGTTCATTGCAAGCTAGAATGATTTGACATATGATTATGAAGCAAACAAGGCAAGTAACAAATCGAAATAGGAAAGAAAAAACTAGGATAAATCCTCTCAAGATAGTTCAATGACAAATTATCTATTTATCGTAAGAAAAATCTTCCCCTGATGACACATGAAGGAATTTCACACCTGTCATCGTTTCCTGAACCCGTGCAAGAGCACAGGATCTTTACTAGTATCCAAGAAAATTCTAGGTGTGATAGTTAATCGAGTTCACTGTAGACCAAACTAAAAGGAGAGGTAAGAATTGCGTGAGAGTGAAATTATAATGCCTTTCCAGATAATATCAAAATAGTTACTTTGTAATGTATTGGACATGCTACATTACATAAATTTATAGAAGATTGATACCTAGAAATAACAGATACAACACGAGACACTGATACAAATATACAACAGAATAAGAAATGGGGATACGAAAAATCTGGAAAATTACAGGACACGCCCGACACGGCACAGATAAAATACTACATATAAAACTAGTGTGTTCTGAAAATTAGAACAAGTCATTATAGACATAATGAAATATTAAAATTTATCTAATTATTGTGGTATTCCCATTTGTATTGGTATAAGTATAACTATTTGAAAATAAAAGTAAACAAATTTATGTAATACAATCAGAAGTGTCCGACATGGATACATGTCCATCATGGATAGTGCACAATACGAGCACTAATTCAAAGTAGCAATTCTGTGCTTCCCTTTTTTTTTATAAAAACTATTTGGTGCTTCCTTGACTGATTGTATTTGGAATAAGCAAATTTTTCGATTATGAAGATTGTATAAAATTAAAAAAAAACTACTTACCTGCAATTCAGGTGGCAAAGAACCATGTAGAGGAAAGATTATAGCATCCATGCAGGAACCTTCGTCGAGAGCACGGACTTTTTCTTCCATTTTCGATACCAACTTCTCTATGTCATCCTGCATATAGCTCATCAAAACTTGTTCAACAATTACATCATAATAGAAACTAAAGGACTTAAGATTAACACTCTGGAGTAGAAGTTATTATAGTGGAAACTCATATAACAAAAATGTTCACCTGTCCAGTCATGAATATCAAAATATCCCCTTCCGGTTGTCGTATATGTATATCTGCAAAACTGATCCCTCGTGAAAAACTGGAAGAAACAAAATTACAGATACAAGTCTAAACTGACAAAACTTGACAGCCTTTACTAACTTCCTACTTGAAAAGTTATCAGCCATTCAATCAGCAAAGGAGGAAAAACAAGTGAATATGATTGTTTACATCTCAAGAACATGTGAATTTTGAAGTTCAGATTGAAAATGCATCCCTCTCTTGGCAGCTTAACAGCTTAAATTATAGTCATCCTCTTTCAAATATATGTCAAATAGACCTGTCGTATATGCTTAGACCAGTTTTTTAGAGAGGTAATATGTCAAATAGATATGTAATGCATTATCTTCTATCAATATGTAATAAAAAAGGTAAATACTTGATAACATTTTTGGAAAAATGTCTACCTAACTACAAATTTATTTAAACACACAAGCAGAATACAATACATTATTAATTAATTACATGTAGTATGATTATTACAGCCGAATATGTTAAAATGAATATGTTAAAATGAATATAGGGTTAAAATTTCACATCATACCAAGAGCTGTTTTAAGAGCTGCATCGAGATAGTTCACGGGCCGCTCCTTGCTATAAAGAACCTCAACAGGATACAACTTCCCAGGGATGTTCAATACAGGGCAATCTCGAAAGAATTTCGACACCTTATCACCATCAAGCGTAGCAGAGGTGATCAACACTTTGAGATTGGAGGAACGAATTTTCACCAAACGTTTCATAAGCCCCATCAATATATCTCTGAACACAAAATCACAAATTGCATGAAACAACATTTGTCCAAAATTCAAATGTATGAGAAGCTACTAAGCACTAACAGACGCAAACACCAATAATAATTATAGAAAATAGTATAATTGAATGATATTATATTGTTGGACAATAATCGCCTTCAATCTAAAGTGTCGGTGCTATAAAGGAGAAAGTGTCTTACGTGTTCAAACTCCGTTCATGAGCTTCATCCAATATGATAACAGAATAATCATTTAGTTCAGGATCAGCTAAACTTTCTCGGAGAAGAACACCATCAGTTAGGTACCTAATCAAATCGAATTGAATCAAATTGAATGGAATCAATGAACAACTATAACAAACGAATTGAGAAATTGAGAATGAGAGAAGTAATTACTTAATGCGCGTGTTGCGTGAAGTTCTATCTTCGAATCGAATGGCATACCCTACTTCTTCTCCAAGTTGAACACCAAGCTCTTGAGCAACTCGTCTGTGGAAGGAAGATGAGTTAAAACGATGTCGTCGTGCGCTAGGGTTAGTTGGAAAGTTGAAAGGGGAATTGATACAGACCTAGAGACGGAGACGGCAGCGACACGGCGAGGTTGAGTGACGGCGATTTTGGAGTAACCGCGGCGGTGAAGCATCTGAGAGAGTTGAGTGCTCTTACCGGAACCGGTTTCGCCGATGATGACGGTGATAGAGTTGTTTTCTACGGTTTCGATTATCTTTTCTTCGTATTGGACGATGGGAAGAGTCGCCATTCTTTCTTCTTTCTCCTCCGTCGCCGCCTGTATCCGATGTTGAAGATGATGACGACGACCCTCCCTCCCTCTCACCGCCGCAAACCAGTCAAAAAATAATTTATTTTTTTATTTTCAGTTATAGGATCATTTTGTACTGTAGATGCTTTGGTTGACTTTTTTTACTTTCTACTGGGTATTTTACTAGTGATTTAGTCAAAAAATAATCACTCTTTGTTTAAAATTCTTTTAACATGTTTTACATATTAATAGATTTTTTAAATGTCATTGTTTTTGTTACGTTTCATTTATTGAGATTAAAAAGTTAAATTTTATAAAGAGACGACTATTTTTGTGAAAGTGATGAAATAGACGGAAAAATTAAAATTAAGCCTAAAAGATAAAAACACTATAAATAATTAATATATTCTTAAAAATTTATCTAATTAGTAAGAGTTCATATTAACTTTGGTTTACGGTCTTTCAATATATCAAATGGATATGATTACCTGTGTTTTAATTTTTCGCTCTTGATAAAATTATTATTTTTTTACTTAATTTCAATACTCTTTCTGATCTCAATTATAAACAAAAATACCTAAATTCAAAAACTTAGTTGTATCAATTATTTTTCTTGCTTTCATAAATAATACAACATTCTCAAAAGTGTCATCTATTAAAACTTTCTTTCATGAGGATAAAAAAGTCATTAAAAATAAACTTACATGAATTAAA
>Ga0228711_1000468_pt1 | contig 49287 bp, 33 predicted proteins | sample MedpolnodulmetaG_2_FD_177996 | JGI IMG/M metagenome (GOLD analysis project Ga0228711, IMG submission 177996) | Root nodule microbial communities from Medicago polymorpha collected in Santa Monica, California, United States - brown nodules | ecosystem: Host-associated > Plants > Roots > Nodule...
TTTTTATATATCTTGGAGAATATTATTAGAATTAAAAGAATGATCAAGCTTGATCAAAAAGAGAAGGATCAAACTTGATAAAAAATGTAAGATGTGTAATTCATGCACTTCTTTAACATGGAGTTACTTCTTCAAAGTGATATTACGTTGAACTTAAGCTGTTTATGAAATGGCATTCTTGAGACCTAAGGGATGGCAATGCTTCTTTGAACTTTTTAAGCCGAAAATAGCTAGAAACATTTCAAAATCAAGCAAAACCAAAAACCGATATTCTGTCACAATCATAGACAATTTAAACAGAAAAGACAAGTGGTGGCAGTGATAGTAGGCGATGGTGTTCCAGCTTAAACAAAGAAATCAAGCCTTGCTGTAAAATTCAGACTGAACAAAGAAATCAAGAAGATGATGCAGTCAAAGATCAAATTGAAGAGGACAAAGCATATACAACAAATAGAACTAAAAAACACAGTCAATATATAAAGATTTGGTATCAGTTGATTAAATGTGTCACTATGAAAAACAAATTGTATGGACTATTTCATGATAAGGATTTAGTTAAGAATCCAAATTCATTCAAAAGAAATCGAAGCTTCCATAGGTTCATCCTCAACTTTGCCACCTTAAAATGAAATTTGTGTGAGATATATGCGTACAAAAAAAAATCGAAGAGAATGTTCTTAAAGAGGAAACTATGCCAAAGGGAGACTTATACATTGGTATTGACTGAATTTTATATGATTATAATCATCATAACTTATAACTTGACAAAGAAAAAAGAGATGTGACATAATGTTGTGTGTTTTGCTAACACAATGTTTGTTTGTGATTTTATAATAGTGTTTTATTATGCAGGGTGCTGTCCAGGATGCGCGGTGGGATCAATTGCCCATCTAACTTAGTGCTGATCAGAAACGTCGCAGTGCAGTGGATATTGTGAATGTGAAGACCTATGTGAAGGGATCAACAACCGGGTGGATGCTAATGAGCAGAAATTGTCTCTGTCTTGGCGAGTCAGTCTCTGACTTTCAAAGTGACTGTCACAGTTCCAAAATTATTGCCACAGTTTTTTGTTGGTTAAACAACTTGGGACCCAAAAAATGTTGAGAATTGCAGCAATAGCACCAAGAACACTATCTGGAACACTAAATCTGATAAAACCATGTTCATAATTTATAGTTTGCTCCCCTCTCTGTTGCATCATAAATCTTTCCCCTCTCTACCAAAACTTTTTTATTGCTCATCACATTATAAAGTTTTCCATGTATAAGTTATTTCTACATAAAACTAGAGGTCATCCCGTAAAGGCAAAAGATCATTCATTTTATTGATATAGAAACCAGATAAGTTTGCAAATAAAACTAGAGTAACATTCAAAATAAAAATGCAAAAGCAAGATCAAGTAGTTTCTTAATTTACTTGACAATAATTGTGATATCCCAACAACCACAATCATATACTTCTTTGTGAAAAATAAGAAAAACAATTACATATTTGAGGTCACATTTCTCTTTGCATCCACATTATCGTTCCTATTTGAACTTTTAAGAGGCAACTTTGATAGAATAGAAACAACTATATCATCTGATATATAGGTGCTCACTTTTCTATTTTCTGAACCCACATATCTCTTCTTCTCCATGGATTCAAGATGAGAAGAGCTTCGATTACGAGTAGTATTCATTGCTTTGAAGAAATTTTGAAGGTGTTAGGGTTTTTGGATGCAATAGTGTTTGTCTATACAAGTAAAACCTAGGGGTGGGCAAATAGTTTAGACCCGCCCAAGACCGACCCGTCCACAATAAAAAAAGGACAGGGCCAAATCGGGTTGGGTGGGTGTACGGGTTGAAGATTCGATTTATAATGGGTTTGTACGATCTATTCCAGGAGAAATAATTACTACCGTGAGTGACCAATCACCGACCCGTGCATGGTGGGAAAGGCAACTCACTCCTTAAAATTATTGGGCCAACCTAGTTAACAACACCGTTAGGCCCAAATAATTTCAGTCTTTCCCAACCCAACCGAAAAACACCATAGTTAACAACACTCTTTTAAACTGTAGAATCTTTCTCAGTTGCGCCGTTTCACCATTTCTCTGGTTTGTCCCTCCACCCGCCTCTGTCTTTTCTCACAATTTATTACACATTTTCCTCAGCTTTCATGTTCAATGCAACTTAGATCTCAAAGAACTACCAACAATTTTTTCCACTCATTCTTAATCTCTTTTCTTCCACATAAGCAACCATCCTCTTCCTCATTAATAAATTATAAAAGATTTAAACTTTTAGGTACAATTCTTTTTCCTGATCTTGAAGCTTACTTGACAATAACTGTGATATCCCAAACACCCATATCAGATAATTCTTTGTGAATAACCAAAACAATTAACTTTTAGGAGTTGAATGGTTTTAGGAGTTATGCCCTTCAATACATTTTTCTTTTGATCTAGTTCGTTGGAGGAATTTTATGACCATCTAATATTCAAATTTGCTTATCCTTAAGTATATAATCAAAGATGTCCTAGGCATATATATTTTTCTTCTTATGATGAGATTACATATTTCCCTTTGTCAGACCTTATGGGAAGATCTAAAGAGATTTTTCCTTTTAGGATTTCACTCGTTAGAACGTCTATCATTGGATCAACTAACATATCACCATCATCAAAATTTTCCATATCTATGATGAATACTAGGTGTGGACCTCTCCCTTGGCTAGCACACATCTTTTCTTTCTTTTGATTGAATTTCTCTATGTGTGATCCGCGAGAAGTCAATTCGTTCAAATTATGGAACTTTTCAAACCAATTTCTCTTTTAGTTGTGAGTGCATGGTATTGATGGCCATCGATGCATATTCAACGTCAAGAAATTGGACTAAACATTTCCCATCCATTTTTATGAACCTTGAAGTAAGCAACTAATTCATCTACTTCTTGTTAGATCGGCATATGCAACCTAAAGTTGAGGTCAATAGATCCTATCATAGAAACCAAAAGCTGATGTAACCTAAAGTTGAGGTCAATAAAATCTATCATTGAAACGTTATTCCTGGCAATAATAAAGTGAACAATTGAAGTTTGTGAAATTCGTTCTGGTTTCCCTCATCACACTGCCCAACATATCTTACTATATACTCCATAGTTGATTTGTCATCTTCCCTGAAAAAGGAAGCAAAAATTTTCAAGAGAAAACCTCCAACAATTGTTGTCCAATAGGTATTCCCTCGGCTGCAACATGCTCATATTTTTTGGGGATTTTCAAAAACCCCATTGGACCTCAATTTAACGTGGAGATATCCCTCATGGCTGCTCTTGGGACACAAACGTATCCCCCAATGCAAGAATGTTATTTTCCTACATAGTATTAACATAAGACAAGACTTATCGCATGTCAATTTTTCCTATTGTGAGAGGTTGCCTCCTTGCATATGTACATGTCCAACTTGAAGATTAGCATGATTATACGTATTATTTGCGACTAGGTTTACCCTAGGGATAACCATGAAAAAAAATACTAGGTTGTGAATCAAAAGAAGTAGAAGTTACCTACTATATAGGTATCATGTGAAATTGTTGAGGTCTTATTGAAGCAAGGATCAATTGAATTTGATTGACAAAGCATGCGAGACATTGGTTCTCTTGAACTTCGTATGAGGTGTAGGTGACATAATTGTCACCAGAATTTGCTCGTCTAGACTCCAACTCCGTGACTTGTTGACCTCGTTATAAATGTTGCTGAGAGAAATGATACATGATCTCATGTAAACCCATGTCAATATATTATCTAATGAAAGATGTAGTCATTACTACCGGAGTTTTAGGGTCCGTTTGGATTAGCTTATTTTAGAGCTTATATAAAACAGCTTATGCAAATAAATAAGTTTTTATGTACTATTTATAAGTTTTTAAGGTAGTTTATGAAAGACCCGTTTATGAAGATACAATTTTCGTTAGTGAGAGTTTATAAATTAAAATAAAAACTTATTTATTTACATAAGCTATTTTTCATAAGCTCAAACCAAACGGGGCCTTAGTTGTATCAACTGTATGTTCTTGAAAAACACTAGGAGGAGCCACATATGCATGCATTCCTAACGTTTGTAAAGTTGATCAATACGTACAAGACTCTTTTCAGATTCCAGGTGCATACGCCAAACATAGTCTTGAAATGGATAACTCAATTTTTCAGAGATGAAAGTCATCTTGTCTCACTGGGCATGCCAAATCAACGCATAGGCTCAAGTCATGAAATATGATTCTCTTTCTTCAAGCGATTAATGTAAAGGAAGGAACCGTGTTCATCATCTGTGAGTTCTTTAAGTACTCTAATAAAGTGTTAAGTACAACTTTTTGAGTTTGCTATTAGACTAATATATGCATGTAACATACGATAAAGGTAGAATTATAAAAGGATAAAATAATTAGAATAGCTTGTGTTTGATTAATTGTGATGAATACATTTTGCATAGTAAGTACCTTTTAGGCAAACCTGTTCCTATTGACCAAAATTACATGACCTATAACATCTAACGTTGTTCGACTATTTTTGTGGGTAGTGCGTGAGTTTCCTTTGTTGAGGGGTTCGTAGCTCCCCATTCTCGGTTACCAACTTTCCACTTCACGACATTATTTGTTAAGAAGGTCTGTAATGGGTACCCAATGTGCTTCCTTACTTATCGCTCTTTGCGGTTAGCGCCACTATAAATAGGGAGTGTGAGTTTAGTGTCTCATTGTCCAACTCGAGCTTCAACTAAGTCTGATGTCTTCGAGACACACATACTAGCTTACATATCCCTTGCTTAACCTTCCATCAACTGAAAAAACTCGTCTAACCTCTAATTGTCTATCTCCGATTTCAACTAACATAATAATTATTATTTTTAGATGTAAACATATCACACGTGTGTATATCTTAATGGTAGTTTGATTGTTAGTTAGGAAGTGTGTGAAACAGTTATAGAGCTAACCACTCACATTTCTGTACAAATAGGATAGAAAGCTTCATTATGTAACTTACTGAGTATTATTTTGATCATTGAATATAGAAGATTCAGATCACATTGCTCACTTCATTCTTTTTTTGTGTTTTACCTTTCACATTTCATGTCAAATCCTTGATGATTATGTAGAACTCAATAAAACACCGTACCAAAAAAAAATCAATTAACCGAGACTAAATTAATAATTAACATCATCGATTTTTTTAAAATATTTTTAACAGTATCGAATTATAATTCGTATATGTGACATGATAAAGTTTAGTCTCTCCTTTTTATCATTTTCTTTAAATTTTGAAGAAATTATTTTGATTGGAGAAGTGTTAATATAGTTTATTTCCTTTCTCTCTCTCTCTCTCTCTCTCTCTCTTACGTATACTCATCTCCCAAAATATAATATTTATAAACTCATCTCTAAACAAAATTGACCCATCCACCAGTTCCTTGTTACTCAAGCAATTGAATTTTTCTTCATCACTCCTTTCCAAAAGTCAATGATCTATGTTCTCTTCTTACTCTGTGGTATATTGCAAGGAAATCACCTAGAAAATCAAAAGCAACACACCATATACCCAAAAATCTACCAATTTCCACCCTTTAAAAACTCACACAAACACATATTCACCAACCACCAAAAACCCATCATCATCACAAAAATCTCATCAAAATGTGTTGCAGACCTCGTTGGTTTTGGTGCTTCTATTGCACAATCTATGCGGTTATGTTCTTTTTCATTATTACCGCAGTCATCTTCTGGATAGTAATCTCCCCCTCAAGCGTGAAGTTCCACATAACAGATGCTACTCTCACCGAGTTTAACATCACAAACAACAATACCTTGTACTATAATTTCAAAGTCAATGTTACTGTACGAAATCCCAACAACAACATCATAGTCTATTACCGAAGAATCACGGCAATTGCTTGGTACAAAGACAATGATTTTAGTTATGTGAGTTTGACACCGTTCGATCAAGGACACAAGAATACAACTTTTCTTGGACCGATTGAGTTTAAGGGAAATACTAAGATCAATCTTGGACGTCAACAACTTGACGAGTATTTCGAAGAGAGGCGTCTTGGGATTCACAATGATTTGGCTGTTGATTTTGATGTTCGAATTAGAGCCAAGTTTGGAAGCTTTTACAAGAGTGGTCGTTTTAATCCACCGGTTGTGCAGTGCCGTCGTTTGAGTGTTCCTTTGGTTTCTTCTTCTAATGGTAATTCATCATCGTCACCATCATCATCAACATTTTCCTTTAGTGATAGAAGATGTAGCAGTGGTTCTTTCTTTACAGATCGTGATGCCGATGCATGAGCTTGATATGTATATAACAATGTGAATTTGTATACCATTTTCTTCACTCTTATTTCAGTGTAAATTTCAGTGTGTTATAGTGTTAATTTTTTCATTTCAATTACATTCAATCTACAATGTTGTACACTTATCGCCAAACATATAGATTATGTGTACATGAAAGTGTGTTACAGATATTTATGTATATGAGTGTATTTATATCATATCATATTGCACAGAACAAAATTTCAGTGTGTTATAGTGTTACTTGAACATAAAAATACAGATACCTTATAAGTTAATCCTCGTCTCTTGTTACTTTTCAGAGTTTTTACACTCTAAATAAATCATAATTGTCATATCATTTGAAATGTTTGACTTTTTACACGACTAGTTCTAAAAAATTGTCATAACTAATTACGATGTGGTGACAAAGTTAAAAAATTTACACCAACAATCCATCAAAATCAAAACACACTTTATTTGAAATTAAAATTTTGATATCCAAAAATCATTTTTCTTTATATTACTCACTTCATTTGTTTTACAAAATGTTATTAAGTTATATTTGGTTCCTTTTCAGCTATGTAATTCTTGTCTTCGTTGCCTTCTTTGTTTTGAAAGCAGGATTTAATTTTCATTTTTAAAATTTTCAAAATCGAAAGTACATATAATATACGGAGGTTTGACATTGTATGTTGTGTTAATTTCAATATTGGCGACATAATTATGGGAAAATGAGAATGGTATAATAGGTGCATGTACTACTCCTACTCATGTCTCTCTAATATAAGCAAAAAAGAGAAAAAAAGTCAAGTAAAATCGATGTATTTGGTCAAAAGGCTCTGCCTCTAATCCCTATGGTTCGAACACGAGATTTTGATTAAAGGATTCAAATCAAATCCACTTGGATCAATGTAATGTTGAAGGGTTGACATTGATGGTTGCGTTAATTCCAATTTCGGTGACTTGTAAAATTGACTCACACGCGGAAATCCTAAGAAGATAAGAATGGTAATGTGTTTGGTTAAGAAAAAGGAAAGAATGGTAATTTGTGTGTATCATTATTTATATAAAACTTGACACACTGATGTATATAAACTACCAAATCATTCCTCTCAAAATGAATGTAGAAAAGTAAAAAACCAATTGATATGCAAGCCTTTAAATGACATCCCTATTTTTGAGATATTTTTTAACTTTGAATTACGGTTAACATTTGCATGGTTTACGATTGACAAAGAGACTTTTCCCAATGGATAAAAAGAAAGAGGGGGGATTTGGCTCGGAAATGCATTGAGTATAAAGAGCAATAAGATAAAGAATTGAAAAGTTGCACAGTTCGAATGTGAGGAAAAGTGAGGATCAAACACTCCTTATATAGGTGACGAGCCAAGATTGGTTACAATACCGATGGCTCAAATCATTACTTCGACTAATAGGTGATGAGTGCGATTACACCTCATTAAAGGAATGATGTAAAAACAAGTTGGACAACGGAGGATGCATGCATGCATATGTCGGACATACATTGATTCTGCCAAAAACATGCAGACAAGTGCAAAAATATGACAAGGCGATGACGTGTACCCAAAATATACTACGCTTTGTCTAATTATGCTTAACCCTATAGTCTGAAGGATAATGTTCTACAGATTTCTCAACGCTTGGTAAATGTCTAATTCTTTCCCACACTTCTTCACCGCTCAGCCTTCGCGGAGGAATTGACATCTCAACTGTATCTTTTGTAAATGCAGTCTTATTCCTTCTAAACGTGAGTGAGAGAAAAAATTATCACAAAAGTTGCCAAAAAATGATTTTACAAATATCATTTCTCTAATTGCGTTATCGTCCTCTTACAAAAGAGGGTACCCAATGGAGCACAAGCCAAAAGGTCTATCTCCACTATATATTACTTGTATTGTGTGAAATCTCCTATATTAGATTTCTAGAAAATTTTCAAATCACACACAAACATACTTGTGTTCCAACAAAACGGATTCCCTAAAGTCAATAAAAACCACAGTCACCAAAACACCAGAACTTGAATTCAAGATAAAGTGCAAAACAACAGTCATGTCATTTATGATAACAAAATTTATTTCGTATGTTCTTTAAATTTACCAAGTAAGGATTTAATTTGCATCGATGGTCAATGTAAAACATTTTACACACATTTTTAATCATATTTCAACATATAAATATTTGGAAAACTATTTTAGAATCAAATACAACAAAGTTCTTGATGTTATAAAATTAAATGTATGCATAAAAATGTTTAGCACTAAAAATCTTATATTTAGTATATATGAGCATATTAAGCTCGATAGTAGGCATGGAATTTTACAAGAAAAGAACATGAAATCACCTAGGCAATTAGTTTGATATTTTATATTTCATTAAATTTGTCAAATCCTCAGGTTTGATATTTTATATTTCATTACTATAAATTAAAGAGTTAGGCTTCAAAAGTCAATGCTACTGGCTTCTCTCTAATGTATATTGCAAGGAAATCACCTAGAAAATCAAAAGAATCACACCGTACCCAAAAATCCATCTATTTCCACCCTTTAAAAACACATAACTTTGTACCATAAAATTCATCAACCACAAAACCTAATCATCACAAGAAAAATTCAAAAACCTCATCAACAACATGTGTTGCAGACCTCATTGGTTCTGGTGCATCTATTGCACAATCTACGCCGTTATATTCTTCTTCATGTCTTTCTCAATCATCGCCTGGATAGTAATCTCTCCCTCAAGCGTGAAATTCCACATAACAGACGCTACTCTCACCGAGTTCAACCTCACAAACAACAACAATACCTTATACTATAATTTCAAAGTCCATGTCACAATACGAAACCCCAACAACAACATCATAGTCTATTACCGAAGAATCACCGCGATTGCTTGGTACAAAGACAATTATTTTGGTTATCTTAGTTTGACACCGTTCGATCAAGGACATAAGAATACAACATTTCTTGGACCTATAGAGTTTAAAGGGAATACTAAGATCAATCTAGGACGTAAACAACTTGACGAGTATTTTGAAGAGAGACGTCTCGGGATTCACAATGATTTGGCTGTTGATTTTGATGTTCAAATTAGAGCCAAGTTTGGAAGCTTTTATAAAAGTGGTCGATTTAATACACCAGTTGTACAATGTTGTCGTTTGAGTGTTCCTTTGATTTCTTCTTCCAACGGTAACTCGTCATCATCAACATTTTCTTTTAGAGACAGAAGATGTAGCAGTGGTTCTTTCTTTACAGATCGTGATGCAGATGCAGGAGCTTGACATGTATATAATAAAATGAACTTTGTATATTTTTGCTTCAATTTCATTCAATCTACATTGTTGTACATTTATCGGCATCACATATATGTTGTGGCGCTAATAGATATTTACATGAAAGTTTAATGTATTACACATATATGCATAAAATAAAACTTTGTTGTATATTGCACATAACAAAAATTCTAATGTGTTACAATTGTGTTATGTGAATATATTAGAATACATATATCATTATTCATACGTGTTCAATTCTATCTCTCACTTATTTAATTTTCTTATCTTTTAATTTATAAGCTGTGCATATCTTATTACTATCAATAAATAAGTGATTTAGATTATAAAAATACACATAAATAAAAAAAATGATATCAAGATTTTGATGGCTTAGAATTATTTCGCTATTATTCACTTCATTTGTTTTGTTTAGCAAAAGGTTGTTGTTGTCCAGTTATTTTTAATTCCTTTTCAGCTGCGGTTTTTGTCAGTCAATTTTTTAGAAGTAGTTATTCAATAGGTTTAGAGTTTGGGATATTTCCATCATATAAAAATTGATAAATACCAACTAAAATAAACCCCCAATTCGAATACAATTGAAGGTGTTCATTATTCAACCTAAAATATCGGCATTATTAGTTGATCCAAGTGTTATAGACTTTTTTTCAAATTATATCGCATGTAATATAACATTCTAAATGATGTAGGAGAGTTTCCTTAGTAATTTTATATTTCAGTCTAATTTTATTATTTATTTATTTTCGGTCCATTAAAGTTTTGTCAACAAAGTTCACATTTTTTCACATACTAGAACTTATTTAAGAGATCTAAAATTTTTTTTTCATTAACAAAGTTCAAATACAAGAACTTATTTCATTAACAAAGTTCACATACTAGAACTTATTTAAGAGATCCAAATTTATTTTCACACAAATTGTGTGTGTGAGAGAGAGAGGGAGGGAGGGAGGGTGTGTGTTGTATTAATTTCAATTTTGGTGACTTGTAGAATTCACACACGCCGTAATGTACTAATGTGTGTGTGATGTTGACATACTGAAACGGATATATATAAACTAACCAATCATTGCTCTCAAAATGAATAGTTTTCAAAGAGGAATATTTGACATTGACATATTGTTTGTTTTTGAAATGTCAAGAACGAAATAATTGATTAATTTCTATGCAAAAGTTTAATACTATGTTTGACAATATTTAATTTTTTTAATAGGTTGGCAATATTTAGGTACTGGGTGATGAGGCTCTGTCCATATTTTGGCATGAATGGTGGCAAGTTTTTGGTTTAGGGTTTTATTCACATGATAAGGAAGTGGATGCATTATATTCACAAGATAAGAGGAGTTAGAAAAATCCATTGACACCCAATGTTAAATCAACACGTCTATAGATAATAAATAAATAAATCAACATGTCTATAGCTTCAATAAAAGAAAATATTACATAAATATTTGTAAATAAGTAGGGTAAATATATTTGTTTTTGATCACTAAAAAAGAGCAGTCTTTCGTTCGTTCTGGAACTATAATGGCATCAATACATTAATATTGTGAATGCATTTGTTAGCAGATCTATAAAAATAAAAATAAAAAAACTAATATATTTTTTTAGGTTATAATTTGGGTGTTGTTTAGGATGGGAGACCACATTAGGTCTCCTACGATAAAGAGACCCTCTTCTTTTTTTCTTTTTTTTTACAGCTTAAATGACATTTTTTTTAGGTGATGTACATTCTCTCGTCTAGTATATAAATAATTCTTATAATAATTTCATGTACATTTTGCTTGAGCTAATAATTTTAAAAAAAAATATTTAATTGTGTTTTTGTTTATTATGCGTATATCATACTAACATAATAACAAACTACACATAGCCTCCTTAAAAAAAAAAATACACATACCCTTAAAAAAACTACACATATATGTTCTAAAAAAATCACATAATTTTTTTAAAAATAAAAACCACACATTTATTTTTTAATTCTATAAAAAATTATTTTATTTTTTAATTCTACACATTTAATTCTATTAAAAATACCACAAATCTATAAAAAAAAAATTACATAACTTAATTGAATATATTTATTTTATTTTTTTGCAAAATTATTTAGTTTCGTATTTTGTTTATTGCATACATTTGCTACTTACACTTTAACAATTTATTATCCATCCAAATTTCACCAACATATAATTATTAATTAATAATACCAAACTAATGGGTCACATAACCTACAAACCAAAGCCATTCAAAAAAATTCCAAATACATCCAATGGTTCACATCTATTTTGCAAACAAACAAAAAAAAAGTTTAAGTTTCTTACGGTAGGAGACCTAAAGAGGTCTCCCACCGTAGCCTTTGCCTATAATTGGTGGGTCTAAGGGACTCACTAAGATTAGAAGAAAAAAAACCCAAGACTTTTAGATTGAGTGTTCACTCATATAACTGTAATTAAACTAGTCTATCAGGCTTATTAAAATATACAAACATATTGCACCATGTATCATCAATATTATTAAGTAAAATGTGAGTTCTGAGAGAGAGAGAGAGAGTATCGAGAGCATAATGAAGGAAAAACTATTATTATTCAATTGAATTTGTTACAATGATGGTGAACTCTATTTATAAGCTAACACAAGTCTAAGCTAGTTATCATTAACTATACTATACTCTATCATATTTTTTCTAACTGTCATAACAATTATACATGTTTATGTGGCAAGTTAGTTAGAGCTATGAGAGGTAACTTGTTCCTCAAGCAATCTCTCTTTTTCTTCCATTCTCAACGGTCCCCCATGTACAAGCTGGTGTTTGGTATATATCTACCATGCCTAGCTTGGATAGCAAGAAAAGGCTTAGGATGTAGTCACTTGGTAAAGAAGTCATCTGCTTATTCTGCACTTGAAACTGAAAGAAGCTTCATTGTTCCATCTTGGACTTTATCCCTCACAAAGTGACAATCTATTTCTAGATGTTTAGTTATCTCATGAAAAAATGGATTGGCTGCAATGTGTAATGCACTTTGATTATCACGGTACAAAACTGGATCTTTAGTATTCTTCACTTTGAATTCATTCAGCAAGTAGATTAGTTATTGCATTTCACAAGCTGCATCTGAGAGTGCTCTATATTCTGGTTCACCAGTGGATCTGGAAACAATACTTTGCTTTTTGGTGCTCCATGATATTAAAGATGAACCAAGAAAGAAGCATAAACAAGTAATGGATCTTCTTGTGTCTACAGTCTTCACACCCTACCCAGTTAGCATCAGGGAAGCCTAAAAGTTGTATATTTGATGATTTAGGAAAGAATAGCTCTTTTCCAAGACAACCGTTCAAGTATCTTATAACTCTACATGCAACATTGTAAAGAATCTTTGTTGGTGCAGATAAGAACTGATTGAGGTGTTGAACCACAAAACAAATATATGGCCTTGTATTAGTCAACTACAACAATATGCCTATAAGCCTACAATAGGAATAAATATCTTCATATAATTGTCCCCCATCATGATGCAGCTTGATAGAAGAGTCCATAGGAGTAGTGACAGGTATAGAGCCAAGAAAACCAGAGTCATTAAGTGAGTCCAAACATTATTTCCTTTGACATACAAACGTATCAATATTAGAGTAAGCAACTTCAAGACCAAAGATAAATATTTTAACTTGCATAAATCCTTAATTTTGAAAGTTGAATCAAGCATGTGTTTAATTCTTGTAATTTCTATGATGGAGTTGCAAGCTAGTATAATATCATCAACATAAATTAGTAGAGCAGTAAGTGTGTTAGTTGATGTATGGACAAAGTATGATCTGCATATGCCTGGATATAGTCTTACTGTGTGAGAAAAATGGCAAGTTTTTCATACCATCTTTTACTAGCCTACTCAAACCATACAAGAATTTCTTGTGCTTGCACACTTGATTTTGTTTATGAGGGTTTACACCTTGTGGTATTTCCATATACACATATTTATGTAAGTCACCATGCAAAAATGCATTATTAACATCTAACTGATGAATGAACCCGTTATTGATTGAAGACAAAGCAAGTAGCATTCTGACAACTATGATTTTGACCACAGGTGAGAAAGTTTCAAAATAGCACATCCCTTCATTTTGATTATAACTCTTAGCTACCATTCTACCTTTTATATCTCTTTATAGTGCCATATAAATGATATTTGATCTCATAGACCCATTTCCTACCTATAGGTTTGATCTTAGGACTTAGGAGGGAGATCAACCGGCGTTCATGTACCATTCTTTGCTAAAGCCAATAATTCAGTATCCAGTGCTTGAATCCATGTTCAGGTTGCATAGCTTATTCATTAGACTTAGGTTCAGAATGTGTGAGAACATATAGTGGAAAAGTGTGATAATGAAGAACAAAGATTAGTAAAAGAAAGAAAATTTGACAAAGGATATATAATGTACCTCAGGTAGATGATATAGGATGATTTGTGAAGGAATCACAAACTTAAGCTTAAAGAGAAAGTCTCAAAAGTGTTTTTTGTTATTCTAGTTCTTTTCCAACTAGTGCTTTATGTTATTGGCTCTAATACCATATTAAGAAAGTAAAATGTGAATTCTGAGAGGGAGTATAAAGAGCATAATAGAGGAAAAATTGTTATTATTCAATTGAATTTGTTACAATCATAGTGGACTCTATTTATAAGCTAACACAAGTCTAAGCTAGTTATCATGAACTATTGTACTCTGTCATATCTTTTCTAACTGTCATAACAGTTGTTCATACTTACGTGGCAAATTAGTTAGAACTATGAGAGGTAACTTGTTACGCAAGCAATCTCTCTTCTTTTTCCATTCTCAACAAATATCTCCTCATATATAACAATTATATATTATAACTAGAGCAATCTCCTCCTATTCACAACACTCTTACAAATCAAACCTCATAATGAGTTGGATACCTCGTTGCTGGACAATCACCATCTTCATTGTCTTGTTCATTATTCTTTTTGTTATCCTCGCAGTAATTTTCTCTCCCTCTAATGTCAAGTTTCATGTAACCAACATCTCGCTTGCGAAGTTCAACCTGACAACCTCAAAAGCAACAACACCTTATATTACAAATTCAATGTCAACATCCCATTAGAAACCCAAACGTCAATGTCATAGTGTATTATAGGAGGATCAATGCAATTGCTTGGCACAAGGTTATTGATTTTAGTTATTTGAGTTTGACACTGTTCGACCATGGTCAAGAGAGAATACCACTTTCATCAGGCATGTAGTGTTGCAAGGAAAGAGTAAGATCAAGCTCAAACATCAACAACTTGATGAGTGTCACAATGAGACACGCGTAGGGATTTACAACGATTTGACTGTTGATTTGGATTTTCGAGCTAGGTTTAAGTTTGTTTGGTACAAGAGTGGTCGTTTTAGTCCTCCCATTGTGCAGTGTCGACGTTAGAGAGTTCCTTTGATTTCTAATGGTAAAAAAATCAGCAGATTTAGCACTTCCATGTAAAGACATAAAATGTAGCAATTCTTATATCTATGTAGCAATTCATCATGTATTACGTCATTTGTGTTTTTTTTTTCTTTTCAAAAAATGAAGTTAAGATATGTTATTGTGTAGATGATTGTTTGACGGTTAATTAAGAGAGCTAAGATCCTGAAAATGTTTCTAGACATGATGCCACAATATTGAACCAATGATTAAATTTTGATTGAAAGATGTGCCTAGAAATAATGTTTGATATTTCTTCGAACAAAATTACTTCTCGTGGAAAAAACTTGTGGAAAACTAAGATAAAAACTTATTCAAAATGGCTTTTTTATATGTTGAAAACTAATAAAGGATATAACACCAAGTTTGTGTAATGTGCTAAACTTTAATTGTAAAAGGTCAAGCATAACAATATAGCAGTTTATGCCACTTGAGTTTGGTCACTCATTGCTGGCATGTAATGGTAAGAAATCATTCAAGGACAAATCACTCTAAGCACTTTACTTGCATCTTAAACCATTGGTGTTTGTGGATTTGGGAAGATTGCAGTGAGACAGAAATATATTCAACAATGCTTACATATACATCATCAATGAAAATTGTTCCTCAGAAAATAAATGGACTATACGATTCTAATCTAAAAATAAAGGCAAACTAGTGCCACAAGAAGTACAATTTTGAGTGTCAATATTCATTAGCAAATTCTACCAAGTTAGAAAATAACTTTAGATTACAAGATGAACTTACATACCAACCTCTTATCTTGTGAGCCTGTTTCCACGTTTAAGTTCTTCCATTAGTTGATGTGCTACTGATTCATATCCCATTTCCCGAGCTTAATTTCAGTCAATCAAAGAAATCAAGTAAGAAAAATGTACAAGTCTCAAAAGAGATATTATCAATGCAATAACAAATACAACTTAAGTGCTTTTAGTCCATAAGCGTTTATTATATAAACTAGCGAAAAGACGGGCACATGAGTGCCCGTTTTTCCGCTCTTTTTACTACACTAAAATTTGAAAATTATTAACTATGTTTTTTTTTTTATGAAATTTTGATTTTGATTAAAACTAAAAATATAAATGTTTGTTGCTTTTTAGTTATAACAACGAAATTAAACATGATTATCTATTTCAATAACACCAACAATATAACCAAAAAATATAATTTAATTCTTTTTTTTATGTCACCAACAACAATCTTTATTATATAAAAAATTGTTTAAAGGTATAATTGGGATAATAAAAAATTAAGTATAAATATACTCATCTAGTTTCTTACAGTTTTTAAATGATAAAGGAAAAAAAATCAGACATATATATATTCATATCGTGTTTGATACATTTTTTTAATATTTAAATTTATTCTCATCTATTTGTTACATGTGTTATTTGTATTGAAAATTAAAGACATTTTTTAAAAGAGAAAAAGACAACCCAAAATTGCTGAAAGAAGTTGTTTTCTTTATAGAAGCTAACTTCATTAAGTTATCATGAAGAGTTTATGGAAGTTAGCCGAAAAGAACTTATGATATTATAATAAGTTTTTTATTATTTATATTTCAGATGAGACTCTAATCCACTTCAAAACCCCAACTTATGGAACTGTTCGAGGCCTAACTCTCAATCGCTTCCGTTCAGACCCGACTGTGTATGGGAGCGGTTATGGTGCATAAGAAAATCCTTATGCACCGTGCATAAATCCCAACATAATTGCTTCCTACACCCCCAAATGAAACCAAACAAAACAAAACAAAACAAAACGAACCAAACGCGGAATCTTCAATCTCATCATCAACACCGTCGTTCATCAACACCGTCGTTCATCATCACCGTCATCATCACCGTACCGGAATGCCAAAACCATTTTGCTGTAGAAATGGTTTCCAGAATCTTCAATCTCATCATCAACACCGTCGGTCATCATCATCACCGTACCGGAATGGCAAAACCATTTTGTTGTGGAAAACCATTAGATGTACTTAATTGTTTCCAACAGTTGTACTCCAAAACCATTAAATGTACTTAATGGTTTCCAGCAGTTTCCCAGCCATAAATTCCTCTAACATCACAAAGATTTTGAATCCAGTAACAACTTCATATCTGAAACCGTGAAAACAAACAGTGACGAAACAGTAACATATAGCAATCAACACAGCGCCACTAGATCGAAGAAGAAGAAGAAAACGCGAGGGAAGAAGAGGAGCGAACCGGTTTTAATCTTTAGATCTACTCTTCTTGTTGTGTTTTAGCGCGATCCGAGTTCGGATTTGGCTTTAAAACAAAAATGGAGGTTGAAAAATGGCTTTAGTTTTTAAAAGGGTGAGTTTAGTTCTCCAGCACGGCGCCGTCGCCGCCTCTGGCCGGCGACCACCGCGCCGAAATCATCATGTGTGGCCGGAAGAGATGAAGACTCATCTGAATTGTAGAGAGAGAGGGAGAGCTTTATGTTCTAGTGAGAGAAATGTTTGAAGCAAATGAAGTTTGATTTGGTGTAGTTTGAGAAGTCTAGGATTATTACACGTGTACACTAGATCTAATGGTTGTGAAGTGTTTATGCACGGTGCATAAGGATTTCCTTATGCACCATAACTTTTGCCACTGTGTATATGATATAGAAACATAAACATAAACATAATCAGAACTACCATTTGTGTTGCAACCCATTTTCTTACAGAATTTTTTTCCTACCATAAAATAAAGAGAAAAAAAAATCCAAATTTACCCTGCTTTTACCAATCGAAACACAATGGATTTTGTACAATCTCTTTAAAATTTTGATGATAAAAAAGTATCAAAGAACAAATTAGATATGCTAATATATGTTTAAGTGTGCAGGACTATAGTCTTAGAAATCGTGGTTGGACCTAACACAACCCCACAAAACCGGCTTATGAGGTGAAGAGCCCCCACTTATAAACACATTGTCAGACCATCACCTATCTGATGTGGGACTCTTAACATATAGATTAAAATTGATCAAGTTCTGAACATATATAAGAGCATATGAAGCACTAGATAAGCTAAAGACTTTATATAAGATCTGAAGAAAAGTCAACCACAATTCAGCATTTTGATTAGAAGTAAAATTGCATCAAGTTACTGAAGTCAAACTCTAGATCATCAGACTCTGAGTCCCCCAGAGTCTTAATACTTAGGAGCCATGTCAGCTTTGTCTTCTTCTGAAGAAGGGTCGCTTTCAACATCTGTCCAAGTACATTTTGCGTTCTCTCGAATCATGCGCTATGTCAAATTCAAGGACAAGAAGAATGAAACGGATAATTCCAATTGCAACAAATAGATTTCGAATATTTTTTCAACGACATTAACCATACCAAGCAACATTCCAATGTCTTTGATAAAACTTCTCAAAGACTCACATTTATGCTTTGACACTTCTCCAACGTCTCTCAATTCCTTCTCTATATATGGAGATGAAGACTTTAAGAAATATAACAAGACTCTGCAGTTTTTACAAGTGCTCTTACTTTGTCAAAATTCAAAAACGCATGAACACTTAAAAATTTATTACCAAGTTCATATCTTAGAAATTCTAAAGGCTGAAAAGTCTTACTCTATTTTGTAATTGTTTCTCTCTTATTGTATATCAAGTGAAAAATCAAGAAATCTTTTATCTGATTAAGTTAGATTGTAAGAAGTCTCTCTCAATTGTAAGAAGTCTCTCTCAATCTTTTATCTTGCTTGTGAGCTTGAACATTTGAAAATATCTTGCTTGTGTGCTTGAACATTGTAGGAGAAATTACATGGAAGTGCAAGGGGATTTATGGGTAAATTGTTGATCAAGGCATAAGAAGAAGCTCGTTGGCATGAATTATGGTATGTTGTTGCTCTCTAGTTTTGGCTCTGGATCATACTTCGGCTCTGATTTTGGGTCTAGTTCTAACTCTGCCACTTCATTTGGTTGATCATGATCATGATAATCAATCCTCAAATTTGGATTACACAAAGTAGTAAATTAATTGATATACTCAGATCAAATCCTCATGATAAGATTGTTCCACATAAGACAATCCTTGGATTATATTGTGAAGCAATCAGATCAAAAAGTAATCTAATGTAAAAATGAAAATTGTGCTTTCAAACTGAGGGCCTCGTTGAGAAAAAATATAGATGGGATATTCAAAAAATGAAGGATCCCCACACATGTGTTTCTTCTTCTTTGACGCACAATCATCACAAACTTAGCAAACACATCACGGGGGAAAGTGTTAAATGACTTCTACATATGGACTTCAGTGCGTGTGAAGTTTATAATTGCACATATTCGAGAGAAGTGCAATTATATAATTTCATACATAAAGACATGGATATCAAAAAATAAGTCAATTGAGTCTATTTATGGTAACTGGGAGGAGTCTTATGAGGATCTTCCACGGTGGTTGATGGTCATGGAAAAAGATTTACTAGAAAGAATTATAGATTTTAAGACAGACCATCAACAGAAGTGATTGATGAGATCTTGGGTTTTCAGACAGATCGTCTTCAAGCGTCTCTTTTGGGCTTTTCGTCTGTTGATCTTGAGTTTTGAATTTTGCAAACCAATAGTCCAAATTGAAGTAACGTGGTTGTAAGGAACATTGTTGTTAGTTGTTGCGCAAGATAGTAACAACATTATATTTCCCATTGCTTTTGTGATTGTCGAAGGTGAGACCATGGCGACATGGAGTTTCTTTCTGAAAAATATAAGGCAGCATGTCACCCCACATGCAAACATATTGCTCACTTCTGATAGACATGTATCGTTAAAGAGCGTGTATGATGATCCCTAAAATGGATGGCACAGTACTCCCACAAGCCTCATGTGTATTGTGTCTGACACATTGCACAAAACTTTATGATGAGAAATCAAGGATGAAGAGCTTAGGAAGAAAGTTGAGGGCATGCGTAAAATTCATATATCTTTCTTGTAAATTTCATTAACGATGTCTACCTTTTATTTCAAACAATTAAGGATATGACATGAACATCCCCATGTTCAAGGTACTATCGTACTGAAATCACAGTTGCAGATTGACGGGCATTAGCTTGGGTCGACAGAATTTCCAAAGAAAAATGGACTCAATCACTTGACGATGGTCGACGATGGGGCCACATGACCAGCAACCTAGTAGAATCACAAAACAATGTGCCTAAGGTTATTCGCGGACTCCTGTTCACAGCTATCGGGAAAGTGTCCTAATAGGTTAGGGGCCTTGTTTGCTTAAAAATGACATGAGGCAGCAGTAAGAGTAAGTTTTGGGGAGTCATTCTCAGAAGACATCATGAATTTTCTAAAGGCTGAGGTGATTAAATCCAACAGCCACCAAATAAATCTTTCCTTTTTATTTTTATTTTCACCATGCCTACTGAAATACGTAGCACCGTTAAACTTGAGCATTTAATTCAACCATTCAAAATGTGGTTGGATACACTATCAGAGTTAATATGGGTTTTCAACCATTTTTTCTACCTAGCAAATGATCCTACTCGAAGGGTAAAACGTATCGCAATGTTGAGTTATACTACTCGGCGGATAACACTGACGACTACAAGATAAGTTATGATATTAAGATTCTTCAGAGACATTGAGGTGGATGACGTGTTTCAATGGAGAACAATGGAGGAGACCTGTTATACTTGTATGTTATAAGTGAGAGTGAAGATGAGTAGATTATGTTCACTCATATTTTGTTATGTTATATTATCTTATGTTTTATGAATTTTAGTTTTTGTATTTTTAATTTCATGTTATATTATTTTATTTTCACGTTAGTGTGTTTAAAAAAAAATCTATTTTGTTATATATATTTAAATTACAATTTAATTTAATCATTTGTCATATTATTTGTAATAATATTTTAATAATGTAATTTTTGCAGTAATAAAAGTAATTATAAATAAGGGAAATGTTAACCGTTGCCCCCAGGGCACTGTTTATGGAAGCAAATATAGTAATATCACATTGAAACTTGTGCGATCAACTCATTAAAAGCTTAAAAAGTATTATTTTTAATTTAAAACTTTCTTTTTTGGTTTTCTTAACTAGTGCCCCGGGGGCACCAGTTAACATGACCCTTATAAATACAAATCACATACAATAAAATAAGATAAATTATGACCAAGATTGATATCAAACATAACTGCAATTTTTGCAGGAATGACTGGGCATCCTACACACGCCACATTTTCCTCAATGTCTGTCTCGGTCATAATGCGAGTAATTGCTAGACAACTGATGCACAACCTTACCTTTGGGCTTTCATAAATTGGCCAATATTGTACATGGTGAACCACGTCGAAATGGATGTTGTATACACAATATACACACTCATGCGACAATGACTTGGGAACAACGTACACCCTGAACTTTCCACAATCTCACCATTTATTTTGTAGGACGACCTTCTATTCTTCTATCGGCTCCATGATTGATAGTTTCACAGACGGAGAAGGTACAAATTCATGATGTTTTCTAAGAATGGCTCCGCCGAAACTTACCGTTGTCGCTGCCTCATGTACTCCTTTAGCAAACAAGGCCCCCAACTTGTAGTAGAATGCTTTCAAAATAGCTGCGATCAAGAGTCTTCGAATACTCTTTCTTATAGACGTTGTTATGTGAATCTACTAGGTTACTGGTCATGTGGCCCCATCGTCGACGATCGTCGTGTGATCCACTTTTCCACGTGAATTATGTCGACCCAAGCTAAAGCCCAATCTGCAACTGTGAAATCGGTGTGGTAGTACTCGAATGTGGGGATGTTCGTGGGATATCATGCATCGTTCGAAATAAAAGTTAGATATGTCTCTTAAAGAAATAATATGTGAAATTTACAAGGAATGAGTGTTAGACACAATACACATGGCTTGTTGAAGTATTGTGACATCCATTTTGTAAATCATCATATGCGCTCTTTATCGACACATGTCTATCTGAAATGAAGCATATGTTCGCATGTGGGGTGACACCTAGCTTGTTGGAGTATTATGACATCCATTTTGTGAATTATCGTACGCGCTCTTTATCGACACATGTCTGCCAAAAAAGAGCCATATGTTCACCAGTGCGGTGACATGCTGCCTTAGATTTTTCAGAAAGAATCCAAAGTTTATGATGCCAAGGTTGAACTAAAAGTCTTACCATCACACTTGAAGTATGTTTTCCTTGAAAACGATGGTACCAAATCGGTTATCATTAGTAGCTCCTTGTCCGTCAAAGAAGAAGAAAAGTTAGTGGCAATTCTCAAGTCCCAAAAAGAAGCGATAGGATGGACACTATCTGATTTGAAAGGGATAAGTCCATCTTATTGTATGCACGAGATCATGATGGAGGAAAATTTTAAGCCGGTAGCACAACCGCAACGCCGCTTGAATCCAACAATGAAAGAAGTGGTGTGCAAGGAAGTATTGAATCTATTTGAAGCCGATATGATTTATCCAATCTGAGATAGTGCGTGGGTTAGCCCGGTTCAAGAGGTTCAAAAGAAAGGAGGTATGACGGTGGTCACAAATGAAAAAAATGAGTTGATTCCAACAAGGACCGTCACCGGATGGAGGATGTGCATTGATTATAGAAGATTAAATCAAGCTACAAGGAAGGATCACTTCACATTGCCCTTTATGGATCAAATGCTTGAAAGACTCTCCGGTCAAGCCTTTTATTGCCCTTTATGGATCAAATGCGTGAAAGACTCTTCGAAGAGTCTTTCACGCATTTGATCCATAAAGGGCAATGTGAAGTGATCCTTCCTTGTATCTTGATTTAATCTTCTATAATCAATGCACATCCTCCATCCGGTGACGGTCCTTGTTGGAATCAACTCATTTTTTTCATTTGTGACCACCGTCATACCTCCTTTCTTTGGAACCACTTGAACCGGGCTAACCCACGCACTATTTGAGATTGGATAAATCATATCGGCTTCAAGTAGCTTCACTACTTCCTTGCGCACCACTTCTTTCATTGTTGGATTCAAGCGGCGTTGCGATTGTGCTACCGGCTAAAAGTTTTCCTCCATCATGATCTTGTGCATACAATAAGATGGACTTATCCCTTGCAAATCGGATAGTGTCCATCCTATCACTTCTTTATGGGACTTGAGAATTGCCACTAACTTTTCTTCTTCTTTGACGGACAAGGAGCTACTAATGATAACCGGTTTGGTACCATCGGTTTTCAAGGAAAACATACTTCAAATGTGATGGTAAGACTTTTAGTTCAACCTTGGCATCATAAACTTTGGATTCTTCCTTGGACTCATCTTTCAACTCTTCTAGTTTAGCTTGCTGAGGAGGAATCTCCTTCAAGCACTATTCAATCTTTTTTTCTTCTTCAGCACATATGATATTGAGTGCATCCGTCAAAGCACTTTCAAGGGGCGTTTGGTTATGAAATTGCTTCCGAGTTGTCATGATGACTTCTTTGGTTGCATCCATTTTGAAGCATGTGCCCTTGTCTTTAGAGTGCTTAATGGCTTCATGAATGTTGAAATTTACCTCTTCAACATCAACTCTCACTTTCATAATATTATCATCGAGGTCAATCATCATCGGTGTCGTTTGCATGAAGCTTCTTCCCAAAAGTACAGGTACATCATCATCCTCGTCGATATCCATCACCACAAAATCCACCGGAAATACAAATTTATCAACTTTCACTAGCACATCTTTAGTTATTCCCAATGGTTTTGTGTAGGATTTATCGGCCAATTGCAAAGTCATCCTAGTCCGCTTAATACACAAGTCACTAACTCTTTTAGCGACGGACAAAGGCATGAGGTTGATGCTTGAACCAAGATCAAATAGTTCTTTGCCAACATGAATAGTGCCTATAGCTACCGGTAGAGTGACTTTTCCCGGATCTTGTTCTTTCTTGGGCAACCTTCGTTGAATGATGGCACTACAATATTCTAATTGTTTTTATTCTATATACAGACTTTTCTAGTTGTTTTGTAGATGGCACCCAAAACCCAAGTCGATTCCAAACGTCAGAAAACTTCAGCTTCCACATCCGGTGTCATTAACCGACCCGTACCCTTACCTAGAAACCGATTCTCATCCATCAAACACTATGACAGGTTTCTTAGGCTAGATAAAGGAACTGGGCATGATAAGGTGTTCCGTATTAACACGTTAGGACCATTTGTTGACATCTATCACGTGTTAGCGGTTAGGAAATGGGAAAAACTCATGAGCCCCACCACCCAGATTAACACTGACATAGTGAAAGAGTTCTACGCTAATGCCATGCAAACATGTGACAAAAAGGACATGGAAGCCCAATTTACCTACACAACCATGGTGCGGGGAACCACCATTCACTTTGACCGGGATACCATCAACACTTACCTCGATAACCCTCTCACCCTATCACCACCTGAGGACCCAACTATCCCTACCCTGTGTGAGTATGGCCAAAAAGAGGAAGATGATGAGTGGGACTATAATGTGATCCAGAGAGATCCTATTACCCGGAAGGCGCTATAATGTGGGAAAAGAGGAAAAAGCAACCACTGCAAATTTTGCTGACATGACCCCCAGCGTGCATCATTTTTAAGTTCTTGGTACACAATGTGTGGCTCAAGAGTCATATCACCACCACCCCTAAGCTTGTTACCCCACTGATTTGGCACATAATTAAGGGATGGGAGATAGATGTGGCTAGGATTATTTCCAGAGAGCTGAAAGGCGTGGCTTTGAGTGGACTGACCCATAAATTCACTAACTGTCCTTCCCCGGTTTCATTATGGGATTGGTTCGTGACCAGGGTGTGCAGATTCCAGGACCTTTTGGTGAGACAATTGTGGGCCCAATTGATGACAAATATATACGGACTCTTGCCACTCAAGTGGAAAGGAAACTTGCAGGACCTCAGCCTGACCCAGAACCAGAGATACCCCGTGAGGACGCACCATAGCAGGAGCTTCCCCAGCAGTCCGGGACCTTAGACTTTTCTAGTTTTTATGCGTGGATGAATTAGCAGGCGCATAAAGACCAGAGACAGGAGCAGAGGGATCATTTGATTATGGACCAAAATGCTATGGTGTTTAGGAGCAACCAAGGCATCTAACAATATATTTACGATGCTCGCATGGATCCAGATCATCAGATGATGACTCCTGAGATTTATATGCAGTCTTGTGCATGGCCTGAGGACATGCCAGTCTTTTATGGACGGGGTGAGCACTTTGGTGTTGCTGAGGATGATGAGAGGACAGCTAGTGATCAGGGGGATGGCCATGAGTATATGGATGATGATGTGGAGCAGTGACCGCAGTTGATTTTGTTCTTATTGATGCTTTCATTTGATGCTTTTAGTTTTTAGTTTATGCTTTTGCTTTTTATTTTGGAACAATTTTAAATTTCTTGTTGGTACTTGTACTTTTGAGCACTTGGGTTTGAAGTGGTCAATACTTTGCTTTTGGTATTTTAGTTTATTTTACCTAAGTTCTTAATATAATAACTTAGCTTGTTGTTTTTCTTTAACTAATGTGCTTCGGAAGAAATTTTTTGCCCACTCTTGTTTTTGTTTCTTAAAAAGAAAATTGCTCATAAACATCAAAGTTTGAAGTGCTCGAAAGAACCAAAAATTGAGCAAAAATCAGGTGAGTGATAATGATATGAGATGTGAGAAAGCGCAAAGCCAAGGTATTGGTTTCCTGTTTTTCTAGGTATTCACTAGAATTTGAAACTAGTACTTTGCACAAAACTTATCTCATCTAGTTCTTCTTAAAAACATGCTTACTTTTGAACCACTTAGAACTTAGCCAGAAAGCGAGGTAGCTTCAAACTGTATACTATATGTTGGAGACTGATAATCATTGTATAACTTGTTTGCTTTATTTTAAATCTATTTATTGTTTTGAATTGTATGAAAGCATGGAAATGATCAAGGCACTTCTTGAAATTGAGTTGACACACTTGACCACATAAAGCCTACCCGTGAGAAGAGTGGGTATTTGATACCCCAATCTGAGTCAAATGAATCAAGTCCTCAAACATGAACTTCAATATTCATAAGCTCAATGCTTACTAAAATTGCCCGAAATTTTTCAAAAATCCAGTTCATGTTTGACTCACTTTAGGACTTTGATATTTTTACTTTGTTGAACCCTTAACCTTCTTGTACTTGTCTTAGGATAGGGAAACATTCAATTAGAGTTTTGTTGTGTTTAAGTTGGGGAGAAAGGGGGGTATTTTATGTCAAGTATCACTATGAAGTTTAAAGTAACCTGACAACATTGAATTGTATAGAAATTAGAACATCAAACTGTGTAAATATGAAAAAGAAAATGAAAAAGAAGAAAAAGAAAGAAAAAATCAAAACTAAGTTGTGATATCTAAATTAACTTTTATTCAAACCTTTGAGGATTATGGTACACCTAAGGTTTTATGTAAACTAGAGGAACAATTACACGGTTTAGGTTCAGATTAGCAATTAGCGATGAACAAATGATTTGAAAGACCGGATCCTTTTCTCTTAAATTTCTTACAACAACCCTTTATTTTTAGCTATTTATTTTAAATCGCAACCCAAACCAATTGCCTCACGGCTCCCCGCCCATTTAACCACATCCTTAATATTGATGAAATTGCTAAGTTATTAGACCCTATAGATAATATTCAGAATTTTTAATTATTAAAATTGCACTTTATTTTATCAGGGGCCTAGTTTTCAAGATTAGAAACTTTCAAAGTGTTTCAGACGGGCCTCGTGTATATGCTATGATAAACTCAAACAAAATAATCAAAACAGGCTCATAACTCATAAGTAGTGATAATAGAAACACTAACCTGTGTGTATTGCGATCCCAGTTGGCGACATCTTTCGTTTCCTCATGCATATTGAGCTACATATCAATGAAGGTAATAAAATGGAGGTCAGCATCTTGAATAAGATCAAAACAAGCTACCTTTAGAACATTCTATACACATTTATGTCTGCATATTGATGGTATCTAAATTCAAAAGGCTAAGATGTTTATATTTAATAGTTCTACCTGTTACATATCCAATAAGGTCTTATTCCTTTCTCTTCTATGCAATGTGGGCACATCCATTCCTTGTTCTCTCTCACCTCCTCCATTTCTGCATCAGAAAGATAAATATAATTTTTTAAATAAATGTACACATTTTTTTGTATACTTTGAATATAATGAAAAATAACCTTTTTTTATGACATTTTGATGTCAGTATGCAGCTTACTTAACTTTGAAAAGAAGTAACATCAAATAAACGTGAAATCTAGGCTCTAAATGCGATTTTAATTTTTTGTTATTGATAATGCAATTTTGATTTGTTTATACTGTTTAGGTGACTTTGGCCCAATTTGGAAAGACAACTTAATCAAGCGCTTATACTGTACTAATCGTACACAACACATGCTTATATGCCAGTTTTATAACAAAATAGATATAATTAAACTATTTTCATATAACTAAGTTGTTTTCATAATCTTCTTAATTATGGAAGTAAACTTAAAACAGCTTGTGGAAGTAACCTTTAGTTCATGGACATGCCATAAGCTCTCCCAAACAGTTTCAGAAATGTTTATGTCGGTAGATAAACTCAAACAAGTCAATCCTAACATGCCTTTATTTTTATTTGAGCATGTCTATTTGTTCTTACCTTCACCATAACGGACCTTGAGACAGGCTCGACAAAAGACACCATTGCTTGAGTGGCACGCTGAACAATCAGTCTTTCCTGTTAGGAATATGCCGTGAATCTGTTAGATCAGAGAAAAAATGTGCAAAGAATGCAGTATAAGGCATCAATCAAATCTTACCTAAACAAGGTTCATTCACGTCACAATTCCCACATCTCTTGCAATCTTCTTCCCCACACAATTTCTTTTGCCTGCATTTATGTTTTTCATTGCAATGTAATCATTACTTATCCACATACATACATACACACGCAACCGTAAAGAATGCTATACTCTTTTAACACATTATTTAGGACTAGTTTGTTTTTTCAAAAGGTCAATTTAGTTGATTTTTAAATGGATCACTTTCTAAAAATGTGTTGACCTTCTTCGTAAATGAAACAATCGTAAAGAGTCTATTACAAGCATTCCTTATATATATATTGATGTTGTTAATGCCGGATATCAGAAAATAGCAGTTATGTTCAAATTTTGCAACGCAATAGTGCTATAGCCTCAATTCTGTCAATAGCATTTTACCAAAAATAGCGGTTATGTTTAAATTTTTCTAACAGAACAGTGCTGTAACCCTGTTATAGCCTCTATTTGACAATATTTTGTACCAAAAAGCGTATCGTGTAACAATAGCGATTTGTTCAACTTCAAATTACACTACAATAGTGTTACAGTCTCACTATAGCCACTATTTAACAACAGTGTTATATATGTGCTTCTATAACTCGAACTGTGTTTAAACCTTCTACCCCGAGTAACAAACTTAGACATTTTGGGACCAAAGAATACTAGGTCATTAAACTAATCTACTTTTGTGTAGAAAAAGGGTAAGAGGGCAAGAGAATATGGACCTGCAAAAGTGGCAGCATATCCCCAAAACTGGATTGTAGATACTGCCTCTACCCTTGCTGTCGCAGCGCCGTGCAGAAGTCTCTGCTGAAAGAAAATGCTCTACATCCTTCGAGTTCAGTTCAATGAGAGGTGCATTCGCAGGCCTTTTCTCATCTTCCCATTTATATGTAGTTACAATACAACTCTTCTCCTCTTCTTCCCCATTTTCTGCAGTTACCTTTTCTGTAATGTAATTCAGTAAACCATCAGAACTCACGGAAAAACACAATGCTTCCCATGCTACAACAAAAAAAGGTTAATAACTTGACATTTTGAACCTATAATCTAAATATGAACAATTGGCAGCTACATATTCCTTCATTTTCACATATATCTTATTAATCTCTCCTTGAAAACTTGAACCAATGTGGAAAAATAGTGTGGCATACTAAGAAACAGGTTTGGAGGCTTACAATAGTTGTTTACTAATGTTTGATAGAGACTAAACACTTAAGCCCTGTTTGGGTTGAGGTTTTCGAGGGCTAAGTTTATATTTTGATATTTAAAAAAAAAATAAAAGAACATCTAATGGTGTACTGAAGCACAGACACAAACACGAACACGTTGACATTGATAAAATTTTGAGAAAATAACATAATTCAATGTAATCGCAAGTATCGGCGTCGGACACACACATGTCGGACATCGGGACACACCTTCAATCAGAAGTGTCAGTGCAACAGAGATCATGACTAATGATCGATGAAACACAGACACTCCTCGGATTAGGCATGTCCCAGTGTTAGACACACATCGATGTACGACATCGACACGACACCGATACATATGATTACACTAAATTATGTGATTTTATCAAATAATTTTATCAAAAATTATTTGTGCTTCATAGCTAATAGTAATCATCATATAATCGTTCAATCACACCTAATTGATTTAAACAAACATTTTAGAAAAGTAAGTCTTTACCTCCCTTCCCCAACTAAACCCTCTAACCAAACATACCTTGATATGCTAATCCAAAGACCGTGTAATATATATTTTTCAAAAAAAAAAAAAAATAATTGTTTTGCTACATTTTACAAAGTAACAGAGACAAGAAAATTAGGGTTAAATGCATAACTGAAACTACTTTTCAAACGGTAAGATCGTCGCGGCAGAAGCCCGTCGAGCGTTGCGGCTACGGTAACTGTGCCGGTGGAAACATCCTTGATTCGCTGAGATCGTCGCACTGGAGTAAGACCATAAACCCTTTTAACAGGTGTACGTTGTTGTTTCTTAGTTGGAGTAGAAGCTTCTCGAAGATTTGAAACTTTATTCAAAATACCCAAAGATTCTAACCTAGCCTTCAATTCATTCATCAACATAATCATAATCATTATTACATTTATATCGTTAATCAATAATTAATCATAATAATAATGAAGGGATTAGGGTTAATTGATTGATTACCTTGTTTTCTGACATACGAGCGTTTCTGAGAGATTCGTAATCGGATTTTGAAGTTTCTTTCCATTTCATTTTCCCCTTTTTTTTTTTTGTGATGTGTTGGGTTTTCTTCTGAAGACAAAAGAAAACAACACTCGTGTGTGAAGAAGAAGAAGAAGGAATGAATGAGTGTAACGGCTATATTTTGCTTTTATAGGTTTGAAGAGACCACAATTACGAATTACACCCCTTCTTCTCCATTCAAATTTTATTCCTATTTTTCAATTGAAGATTAATATTTTACGATGTTTTTTAATTTATACTAACGAAAAACGAGTACGTCTTCTGTCAATGTTTGAAAATTATGAACGGTATTTTTTTATAAAATTTTGATTTTGTTTGAAACTAAACATATAAGGGCTTGTTTGAATGAGTTTTGCTTTTTAGTATTTAAAATCAGTTTTATAAATCAATTTTAAAAAGAGTTTTGGATAAAAAAAAAATTAAAAGAAAACATGTTTGGTGCAATACTATAGATAGGGATGGGAATAGGTTAGGCCGAGCTAGGTTTTACAAGGCCTAAGCCTAGCCTGACAAATTTTTTTGAGGCCTAAGCCTGGCTTGCGGCTTGTCATAGGCTTGCTTTTTAGGCCTAAACCTGGCCTTTTGAAAGCCTTATACGACCAACCAGCCTGTTTAAAAGTCTATTTCATATCAACATCTTTAAATAAGTAATGTGATTGAAGTTTAAATAGACTAGTGAACTAATATATCAGTTAGATTAAACTCGCTTTTGATAATCATCAGTTTGTAAGGAATTTGACTATATATTGTATCATATTTCAATTTTAGTTTATAATAATACATTTAAATATGCAAAAAATTCTTATATCACTACAAAGGTTAACAAATTTTTATTTTAATTTAAAGTATAAAATATAATATAATATAATAATAAATAATATTATTAAATTTACTTAAATAGGTCGGCCTAAGAGGCTTTTTGAATGGCTTATGGTATAACCTTTTAAGTTAAATAGCCTTTTAAAAAAGTCTGGCATGGCCTGGCCTGTAATAGGCTAAGTCGTAGGCCCTTGTAGACGGTCTGACCTAAATTGCACAATATTATAGAATTGTCACTCTCTGTTTTTTCTTCATATCCCAAATGCTAAACTGAAAACTAAAAATCAAAACCTCTAAATCCTGTTTTGGTTTTTTAGTTCCCAAAACTGATAAATAGGAGAGTTTTTTCTTTGAAGTTATAAAAAATCAAACCATCGGTGATTATCTATTTCAATGACACCAACAACATAACAAAAAAATATAATCTAAAATCATTTTTGAATGACACAAATAACAATTTTTATTATAGAAAAATTTGTCTAATGATATAATTGAGATAATGAAAAAGTAAGTATAAATATACCTATCTAGTTTGTTACACTTTTTAAACGATAAAGGAAGAAAACAGACATATATATATTCATATCGTGCTTGTTACATTTTTTTAATATTTAAATTTATGTTTATCTATTTGTTACATGTGTTATTTGTATTGAAAATTGAGGGTATTTTTGGAAAGAAAAAGTTAGTCCAAAAAAGCTGAAAGGAGTTGTTTTCTTTATATATAGTATAGATACACCTTTAATGTAAAAAAAAAATATTTACACATGATGTGGTTATATTAATTAATGAACGAGTTAATTTTGGTACAAAATGAGTGAGTGTAATTTGTATAATTTATTATTGTACAATTATTAATTGTTCAATTAATAAATATAAAATACATGAGTTGTCATATTCATTAGTAATCGACATAACAACATATCATTGGAAACATGTGTAAAATAATTGTAAACTCACAATGTATATTAATTAAACTTTATTAAATTTAGTCATATAATTTCTTTTTAGTTTAATGTATTATTAGCAAAAAGAAAGAATTCACTTTTGAATTTTTTTTCCTGAAGTAGAAATTTTTATTTTTGAGTGAAAAATTTGGTTATTTGAAAGAAAAAAAATGAGAAAATTTGTTTTAAAAGAAAAAATAAAATCAGGTCATAGGGCTAAACTAAATTTGGAGGCCTATGTAATAGGGGTCATTTATCCTCTGTAAAAATTGTATGCCTCCTAAAATTTACAACTTAAATAATGGAATAAGAAGCTTTGAAGGTTGAGATTCGCGGTCATTAGGCTTTGCAAAGGAGCTTGCGATATTTAGTTCCTATTTCATCTTCCTAACATTTGAAAATGGAATTTTACTCTTCTTCCTTTCAGCTTTGCTCATTCCCACCTCGATTTTCCACATTTAACTCCAGTGGCAGCTAACTTGCGCTGCCTCAGCGGAAGTTAACTACCGTTGAGTTCTACTATGTTGCAGAATAGTATTTACTGTTTCATAACCAGGCCATTAATGACATGTAATCTATAAATACAATTTGCCGCAATGGCACAACACTTTCAACAACAAAACTCACTCATAAGCTACATCATAACATAAACATTCATAATTGATTTAAATTACATGAAATCGACATTACAGATACATAATTGATTCAATTACTTTAAATTCTCCTTTTGGATTGAGATGATTTGTTGGTTTTTTTACGGTTTCTCTACCTTCGTAAGCTCTTTGAACAAATCTTGTCTATCCATAAACGCAATTTCCCATTTGTTGGCCTCACCGATCTTATGTATGTTCCACTTTGTGCACGATGGTGGTATTGGACAACCGTCTTTCAAATAAACATGAATAAAGTGGTTGGGAATTAATCCAAGACACATGATGTGGGCATGTGGGTTATGTGGTGGAGCACCTCGGATTGGGAAAAAGCCTCACATATACCTCTTTCAGGATTTGTCAACTGCACAACAACTCTATTGTAACACGTTTGTCATACCCCAATTTTTGACCTAAGATTCTACATTCATACACCCTCTAATCCGGAATATTCTCTGACTTTTCAGAGAAAAATTCGGCAGAGAGGTATTTTAAAATACCTCATTTTTGTTCTAATTCGGGCCCTCTTCTCGCTTTTTTATTTATTTATTATTAGTCTTTAAATTTTATTTTACTTTTTATTTTCCACCTTTTATCTTTTTTTATTTATTTCTTATTTTAATTTGTTTTCTTTATTATTTTTTTTATTTTCCATTCTTTTTAGTCATTTTTTTATTTATCTTTTTTATTACTATTAGAGAACAAGCATAGTAGTTTTTGCTTCTCTGACCTTATTGGTGCCTTCATGGTTTGCACATAGTGAAGCAATCATTGCTTTAGCAGTAGAATTGTCCCTCATCTTCAGATACTCTGTGCTAGGCAAAACAGCAACAAGAATTCCTCCAATCTTGTGATATTTCCTGTACAGCTTCTTTTGAACATGAGTATGTTTCTTTCTATCAATAGCAACTCCTTCTTCATCAAGGGCCAAGTCACCAACACCATCTTCAAGAACATCCAAAGCTCATAATCTAAACCCATGTAACTATACATTTTGGTTTTCCACCAAGAGAACTCTTCAGGATCTTCATTAAACCTTGGAGCTTTACTGGAGTCAAATTTCTTATCATCATAAGTACTATAATCATAAGCAACAACATTATGACTAAGACCAGAACTGGAAACTTCCAAAAAAACAAAAAAAATATCATTGAGACATTTCACCGAATACGTAGTGTGCAATTTTCAAACAACTATGTAATCTAACAATTTCTAAACCCTAAACTACCACATTGTACCCTAAACAACATCTAAACAACACTTCCTAAGTTAAATCATCACTAACAATCATAATCTTTAACATGCAAGACAATTTTTTAAAAACCTAAAAATGTAAATTTTCTACAAAAATTTCAACCAAAATAATGCAAAGAAGTAGGGTAGTCATCACTTACTTGATATTGTGGACAAATTTGGCTTTGAATGGCGCAAGAATGATGAATTTCGAATTTTGGGGTGGAATTTTGTGTTTTGGAGAAGTTGGGAAATGAAGGAATTGTGTTGTTGTGTTGCTGATAAGTAACTTAAGTTACGGAGCGTGAGTTAACTCACGCTGCGTGACTTAAGTCACGCTTACATCATAACTAGCGTGAGTTAACTCACGCTACGTGAGTTAACTTGCGTAGGGGTATATCCGTCATTTACTTTGGGAACGAGCAAATCCATTTGGGTAAAGAGCAGAATTCATTCTAATACTTGTCAATGAGAAACTTTGGAGGTTGTGATACTTTTTTTGTGTGGTGTTTGAGGTTCGAACTTCATACATTGCATATATTATACATTGTCCTTATCAACTGAGCTAAGCTCATGGAGACTTGGAGGTTGTGATTCGCAATCACTGGGTTTTGCAAAGGAGGTTGTGATCTTTTGTTCCTATTTCATCTTCCTAACATTTGAAAATGTCAACAAGTAGAGCTGAAATTTTGAATGGGACATCTAAGCATAATGCTTCCTTTGTGTGGATGTAATTTATCCATGAAGATAAAAATACTGTAATTGCAATCTTTGAAAAATGTGGGCGCGGATTCTAGAGGGAGTGTTTGACCATTTCTCTAAATAAAATTCTTGTTGAATATAGATGTGTTAATTTATTTTACAAAAACACTCCTAATCGAAATATTGGACAAGACATTAATTACAATGAAAATTTAAAACATCAATACACAAAATAAACGGATGTAATATTAAAAGATGCTTATAAATAAAGGGAAATGTTAAAAAGTGTCCTTGGGGAATTAGATAAGCGAATAAAAATAGAAATTGTGTGTTAGAAAGTGATAAAAAGTGGTCAAGTCAACTTATAAAAAGTTCACAAATTGTTGTTTTCAATATAAAACTATTAATTTTGGTTACCTTAACTAGTTCCCTAAGGGTACTTGTTACCAAGACTCTATAATAAATGATGGATAGTTAAAAACATGAAATGTTAAAAATCCAAAATTAAAATAGGTGAAATTGATCTAGAAGAGAACAAGTCGATCTCGGTTGCTACTTTGTTCTCTCTAGGTTGGGAGGAAGGGGGTGAGGCGTGGCAGTATAGGAGGAGGTTGCCGGCGTGGGAGGAGGAAATGGTAGAGGAGTGTAGGGTCTTGTTATCTAATGTTACTTTGCAGTCTCATGTTTCAGATACCTGGCAGTGGCATCCCGACAGTACAGGGGGTTACTCGGTTGGTACAGGTTACCAGTTGCTCACTTCTTAGGAACCCCCTATTATGGACGACTCAGATAACCTGATATGGCACACACAAGTGCCATTGAAGGTCTCCATCCTAACTTGGTGTTTGTTACGTGACAGGTTGCCGTCAAAAATCAATCTTCTAAATCTCGCATTATATCTGCCGCAGACACCTATTGTTCGACGGGTTGTGGACAGGTCGAAAGCGCACAACATATGTTTATTCACTGCGATCATTTTGGCATCATTTGGCAGCAAGTTCGATTTTGGATTGGTGTTGCAGGTGTTGATAATCACAGCCTTCGTGCACATTTTTTTTTTCAGTTTACTAACTATTTAGGTGGCACAAGGGCTCGTGATCATTTTTACAGTTATTATGGCTTCTTTGTGTTTGGTTAGTGTGGAATGAGCGAAATAATAGACTCTTTAATAGCTCTCACACTCCCAGTACGAATCTTATAGATAAGGTTAAGTTTCATTCATATTGGTGGTTGAAGGCTAATAATGTCGCTTTTGTTTTTTTGTTGTCAGCAGTGGTGGTCGGACCCGTTAACTTGTTTGGGTATCGAATGACTGCGTCTTTGTGTATTTTCTTATCAGGTCTCTGTATTTTGAGCGTCTTCTTTGACACGTCTTATGCTAGAAAGGCATCTCTGATAATATAAATATAATTTCATTTTTTATTCTTAAAAAAAAAGGGGTGAAGTTGACTTTGGAGATATTGGCTATGTTCATTGAAAACTTGCGGTAGCATATGAGTTTATAATAGCTTATACCAGATGAACTAGTTGATAACAAATAGTTTATAACCACTAGTTTACAAGTTAGTGGAAATGTTTCATAAAATCAATAGTTGAATTAACTAACATATGTAAAATGATGAACTAAGAATGAAATTTATATCGATTTTAAGGTATTTAGATGTTAGTCATTTAAAATTTAAATTTAACTCATTAAATAATAATGTGACAATATACCATTTGACGTACATTTAAAACTTTTTATATATCACAAGAGCATAGCAATCAAGATCTTAACTTTTTTTATACAAAGGGGAAAAGAAAAAGAAAAACTACTCTCTTAAATAATAATTCCTCAAAGCATCTCCTTCAAGAATAGAAGGGAGGCCACGAGGAGGTTTATGCCAAAGCATTACCAAATTAAATTCTTATCTTAGGCTCTATCCTTTTTTTCAGATTAATTTTTCTCATATTATTCATAAATAAATGAAACAAATTTCAATTTTCATAAAGTAAATAATAACAATGAAGCAAATGATTGTGCTACTTTTCAATCCTCGATTCTCATACACAAATTATACATGTTGGAGACCAAAGTTGACCCTGTCCAAGTATATCTCAAGTCTCCTCGGACGTATCTAACCCGGCCATTGATCTATTCCAAATCACATATTTCATCTTTATCCGTTGACTGACTCTAACTCGTCGTCTCAAAACAAAACAATTATACAAAGTGTTTTCTAGATTCTACATTCTTATCACTTGGACGGTTTCAAGTATGAAGCTCGAATTCGTATTTCGGATGCAGGTGTGATGCAATATAGTTAAGATACGTTAATAAAAGGTATACAATAAAACTTATATATATGTAAAATACTTAATATACATTGATTATTCTTCATTAATATATAATTATAGACGTCATAATTTACAAACAAAAAAATATTTTTTTTGTGATCAAATCACAAAGTGGAGAGTTTTTGTATAAACTATAACCTATTTTCATCACTGTATTTGTATATCAACAATAGAATTATTGAAAGAATTATTCATTCGTACTACAATTTTCGTAAAAACTCACGACTTTTAAGTTTGATTTATCACGAGACAACTCTACGATTCAAAATGTCCAAGAAAGCTTAAAATGAATTATGTGCATCTCTATTGAATTTACATGACTTTTACTACATTTTGATATGCTGTGATCGATTGAATTAATAAACATCTTTTCATGTTTCAGCACCACCTTACCCTATGTAATTGGGCATCATAAGTCGTCATAGGTACAATTGTTTAAATATTTTACTATTTAATTGTATTTCAATATCTTTATCATTATATAGACAAATATCTTTGTATTAGTTATATTTGTTATTTATCAGTTAAGAGCCTTCATAACCGGTGTTCAAATTAAGTAAGAATGTTATTTTGGCAACATGGTTGCTGATTCTTTGGCCTAGAATGGCCAAAGCTTTGCTATGTTCTCTTCACAAAGATGGAATTCCCCTCCTTCTTTTGTTGTTTCTTTGCTTTCTAGGGACTCTTTAGGGTTATCTATTTCTAGGGTGTCTATGGATTGATTTTGTAAACGGTTCAGGCAACTCCTGATTTCTTTTTATTGCATTTTTAGCTTTATCAAAAAAAAGTTATTTAGATTTCTATTTAAGTAAGAATGTAAGAATGTTACTCTTTTTTAGGGAAAGTAAGAATGTTACTTAGATTTCTATTTACATCAATAATTGAGATGAGATCAAATATGAGTGAATGTTAAATGATCCATTTCGGAATACCAAAAATCGTAATTTGTCCTCACGACACATGCACAAACACATTATGGTTCTTGTGTACCGTACACAAACATATTGTCTCTTCTCTCCATCTGAAAAGTATTCAAAGTACCATGAGTATTAGTTGAGCAAATACTACAAGTCTTGATTGTTCGTTACCCGTCTTTCTCTTTATCTTTTAGATCACATAATGAGTGACTATTGACGATGGATCCATCTATTCATAATATTTTTGATGAAACGTCTTGTAGATTTTAAAATAATCAAATTTTTCATATTTGTTTTTTTATACTTATAGCGTACTAAAATAACTATTAAATTATTTTTGTAAATAGATAAAATGGTAAAATTATTATAAACTCACATGTATAAGTGGATGTGTCAGGGTTCAAATTCTGATCATGACATCAGATATAATAATTTCGACATTTTACTGGTTGAGTTATAACTTCATTGAATATTATGTTTCTAAAATATACTATATGAGATAGCATGTCTTGTATCATCAATTGTTAAAAAAAAATCCATATATTATAGTGTATACAATGTTAATTCACAAAAAAACATGACCAAAGGTAATTCACTAAATTGTAAACTCTCTTGTTCACCACACTTATGATATGAGGACCATATATATCATAATTGATGTTTTTCCACATCATTGGATAGGGACGTAGGAAGCATGATTGATGATTTAAAAACAAAATGATAACACCATTGGCTTGAAACCCTGGGCGATCCACAGAGAGAGGGATACATACATATATGAGACATCACCTTCAACTTTTTTTGGTTGTTGATGAAAGACATCACCATCAACTTTTTTGTTTAACCAATAAGAATCATTCAATAATATCACCTTATCATTTTAAGTGGTTGACCCATTCTCTGGCTCTGTTTCTAGTTTTATACTAACATTTTATTTTAACAACACTATTTAAATTTATGATTTTCATCTTATTATATATAAAAGAAACACATGCTTGAATTAGAAAATAATACATTATAAAATGATGTATCTTAATTCGATATTTCAATTAAAAGTATAATAATTAATATAAAGTAATTTCCTAAATAAAAAGTATTTATATAAACAGTACATCATTATTTTCATTATAGTAGTTATAGGTTGCCTCAAGGGCCAAACAATTTAAGATCGGGCTTTAGGCTTAAAAATAATATAGAGGAAGAAAAAAGAAATTTCAAATATCCAATATTGTGGTTTAGTACTTCATATCTACGTATCTCAATAAAATATTTTACATATCTCAATAAAGTATTTTTATTACTTGACTTGCAATTTATACTAGTAGGAAATGAGTTGGAATTCTTGAATCTAAACTCGGACGAAGGAGTAGATATTAATCTAATTAGTAATATAAAAAAAAAGGAGAAGAGTGCAAACCCTCGTACAGTTTTTCCACAAACAAAATTGCAAACCCTCCCAAATCTTACACAATCATAATTTTTACACAGAAAATTTGCAAACTTTCTCATGATACACAACACTCCAAGCCCCCAACCCGCTAAAGACATTATAGATGTTGCGGTGGCGAAAACTCAAACTAACCTTCCATATTTATACTAAATCTCTACTTTTTTTTTCTTCTTAGACTCGATGTTGGACTTGACATGAATATCAATTTTAGACAACATATTTTTTTGTTCATCTAAAGTTTCAGATTTCTCCACTTTGTTATCATTTTCATCTTTAAAGAGTAAAAGAAAATTCTAATAACTAACTACATTTGCACAATTACTCTTGAACTTTTCTAAATTCTCTTTTTGGGTTTGCAAATCTAGCACAACTTTTTGACTTGTTCATTGCCATAAGGAGAAGTTCAAACTCCCGTCAAACAAAGGAACATCCAACTTCAAACTAAACAAAACACCATCTAAGAGAAACACACAAATAAGATAATAACCAACCTCTTGAAATGAATAACCTCTTTTGAAAGGAACATTTGCTCTGATGTTAATTGTTGAAAAATTCTCAAAAGAAAAATTTTATACTTGGGGAAGCAAACTATCAAAAGAAGCGAAACAAATTGATTGTGGTTCGTCACTTCATACCTACATCCATAATCTCATTAAAATATTTTATTACTCAATTGGAAATTTTTACAATCACAAAATTGAAAATCATCTCATACAATTTTTGCGCGGACAAAATTGAAAACCTCTAAACTAAAAATTTTACACGAAAAAATTGCAAGCACTCTCATTACACACAACGACCCAAGTCCCCATACATCCAAGAGACTAGAGAGGTTGTGATTGCTCTTGGTTCAAAGAGCATACACACACACATATGAATGGATGGAATGACTCGCACTTGGGGTGATTGTTGTGGGAAATGAGAGGTGATTGAAAGTCTCACATAGATGAAAAAGTGATTGTTGAACAATATATAAGTAATCGGTCCCATAAAACCAATACATTAAGGTTTTATGTTAAAATGTGATGTTCAATTTCCTTATATACTTGCTCTTGATTTAATGTGGAGGATCGATCCTTAGACTTGCACTCGTGTTCCAACAATTTCATGGGTTCAAACTACAACGTACTCTTGCATATAATTTGTTTTTTTTTTAATCAGCAAATATTATTAAACGTCATCCTCGCAAGATGTAAGGTATGGATAAATATGGAAGGTTACCCTTTAGTATAAGAAGAAAAAAAAAAAGCTCACAGAGACTGCTTCGGGTTATTTTAACCACTGATTTTTAATCTGTCTGAATATCAGCCACGGTTTTATTATTTTTTATGTTGAACTTTTCTCAAATGGTGGTTTCTATCTATTGCAATCGTATTGTTTAAGTATCTTTCTTTTATTGATTTAAAATTCTGTTGATTGTTGTTCTTGAAAATAGAAATGTCTTTTTCTCACCCTGAACCATGAATAAACAAGTAATTATAATTATAATTATCTTTATGAGGGTTAAATCAGTTGATTGAACCATTTTCAAAAATGATTTGAAGGTTTGAGCGCCCCTTGTTTAATTGATTGTAAATTATAATGAGATATTTTAGCTTACAAGAGCATCCACAACGGAGACATCCATTTTTAGGTTTTTAAATGGGTCTCACGTATACACATCACTCATTTATAATTTTTTAATAGTAGTACCTAATAAACATTCAATCACTCCAACCCAGATCTCACACAAAGTCCTTAAATAGGACCCACTAATCAACTATAAATAATTTTATATCATTATATTTCAATTTTTTAATATTAAAAGAGTGTGGGTCCCGCTTAAAAATGGAGTCTTAAGTAAGACCTCGGGTCTTATAAGACTCTGAAAAAGATTCTCTCCATTGAGGGTACTAATAGGTACCAGATCTTAAATAATTAAGACTCTCCCAATGAAGATGGTCTAAAACCTACTAGAGGAGCTATTTCATTTATTTGATGGTTACATCTTATAAAATATTTTGTGATATTGTGTTTAAAGATTAGTGGTTATTTCCTCATTTTCTATAGTAAGATTTTATAAAGCTTTGTACATCATCCAATACATTGAAAATTTATTGTCAAAAAATAGGTTGAAAAAAGAAATATTTTACTTTTCAATAAATTATTTAAAACTATTATAAATCGTGGTTGGATCTAACACAACCTCACAAAACCAATTTGTGAGGTGTAGATTGCCCCAACTTATAAAGACATGTTCATGTCATATCTTGTTCGTTGTAACACTCTTTAACACACCCATCACGACCAACACTTTGGGCTTGGTTCTGGAACTGATTGCGGAAACCTGATATCAGGTGGTCCAATGAATCTTGAAGAGTCTCTAATATCATCTTTGAAATCGTGGTTAGACCTAACATAACCTCGCAAAACCAACTTTTGAGATGGAGATTATTCTCAATTATAACCACATGTTAAAATCATCTTTAATAATATGCTTAAAGCACTTTTTTTCTAAGGGATATATGCTTAAATATATCTCCTCACCAATCATTTTCTTTTGTGTTAACAGTTGCGACTCACCGCCTAACATGGCCGCAATTTTTGCGATAAAGACTATTGATAGTTTGATGGCATCAAAATTGTGCACAATAAGCGGCTCATGCTCTATTTCTTTTCCTTTTTTTCATGGGCAAATTGGCTTTTGTATACTTTGTTTTGTTGGTAAACAAAAAGAGATAAGTTCTCAATTGTTAATGCAAGAATTGGTATACAAGATAGTTCTTTTAACCACAATCTTTGTCTTTTCTTCACTTTGGTAAAGTCGTGAAACTTAAAAACATAAAAAGAAATCATATGATTTAGACCATTAGACCAATGATTCAGAATCATCGGTGAAATAAACACCACATCTTCGCCCAATTTCTTATTTGATATTTAATGTTTTTCTCATTCGTAGTATTTAATGTTTTTCTCACACTTGAATTTAACGGTCTTCTCTTCAAATGTGAATTTCTCACATCTTAATGTCCTTTAAAAAGGAGTGTTGTTTAGCTAACCCTCTTTCATCATCTTAGTTAAGAAGAAAATTATAATCACCATTACATCATTAATACCTGTTATGGTCCCAATATTATTACATGTTTAAGCAGCACTTATAAAATTTGGTTATTGAAGTTTGACACTATTTCTGTTGTTTTAAAAGTTTAATTTCAATACATCGTTAATAATATTCACCGTCCACAAATCACAACCAAAAGTGAGAGATAGCAATAGATAGCAAGTACAATCTTCAGCTACAAACTAGAAGAAGAGTGTATATTACACATAGCTTATATCTTATTAGATACATTACCAAAGAATGATTGAATAAAAGAATGAATTGACTTTGTACATCTACAGTGGATCAATTCTAAGGTTAGACCTCAACTACACTCTAAGAATTCATAATTTGCTGCTGAACCTAACTCAAGCAAAATTTGAAAACATGAACAAACTCAAATGACAAATTCATCTTTTGCAGTTTCCAAATTCTTGACTTTTGATTTCATTTTCTATGTCCTAATATGAGTGCTTCTGTTCTACCACTTTGTAGATTCCAAAAGCAAGGGAGAATGCCTACAATTTACAACCTAAAACTTAGATTGAATTGGTTTGTCTACTAACCAATTCATCTAAAGCTTCCTTCATCCAAGCATATGGGCATATTTCTTTTGCTTCATCCACAGTCAACTGCATGATTACAAATGAAAGAAATATTAGGACACTAACAAAAAATAATAATAGTAAACAAATAATGCTAGTTAATTAAGATATTGCAATTTGCAAGATGAATTGACATTTGAATAGGACACAAAAATTTATAAATGCCACTTGATTAGAATCAAGGTTTTGAAAAACATGTATGCAACCTCAATCTGCACGGCGACATCAAGAATTTTGATGTCTCAGCGGCTTTGATTGAGGTTGCAAAAGTTGTATTTGACTTCAATTCTCCGTAAGAGCAAGAATCGTGTCGCAAACATGATTAGAATATTATCAAAGTTGAATAGGTCTCATACACTTACCCATTTTCTTCTTCTTATGTTCATTTCTGGCCAATTATCCAACTCCTTGCTAACAAGCAAAGGGAACATGTATCCTTCATGCATAGTGGGTTGGCGTTTGCTCTTATAGTACCATTTACCCAAATTACTCTGCAAGAAAACAACCATAATACACAAAGTAAGAATCAAAGTACCAGTTATTATTTCATGAAAAATGAAAAACCAAATCTAAAAAAGTGATTGCAATTTGCAATTTGCAAATACTTACTTCAACACTTCCAATAACACCAGCTTCTTCTATGGTTTCTCTCAAAGCAGCTTGTTCCATGGTTTCATCTTTTTCCCAACCTCCTTTTGGGAATTGCATTCCACTACCCTTTTGAGCACTAATCAAAAGAACCTCTATTTCCTTTTCTTGAGTTCCATTCTTTTTGTATCTATAAGGTATGCATCTGTTCAATTCCAAAAACAACATTAAACAAAGTTAGATTAACAAATCAAACCCACATACATCAAAACAACAAAATTCAAATTAAATTCACAAAAAAATTGACTTTTCACTTTTCCTTCCAATGATTCAACAATGAATAAAAGGGTATACTTTAAAATCATTTAGAAAAAACCCAATTGAGAAAAAACCTTAAAAATTTCAAAAAATGTTCATCATCTTCAATTCAAACCTTAAAAATCAAAACTTTAAGAAACCCCAATTGAAAAAATTCAAAAAAAAATTCATCATCTTCAACTCCTAACACTAAAAATCCAAATTTTAAGAAACCCAATTGAGAAAAAACCTTAAAATTATAAAAAAAAAAAAATTGTCCTTCATATTCAATTCCAAATTTTAAGAAACCCCAATTGAGAAAAACCTTAAAAATTTCATAAATTGTTCATTATATTCATTATCAAACATTAAAAATCCAATTTTTAAGAACAAATAACAAGAAAAGGAGAGAGAAACACACCCCACAACTTGACGACATCCTTGTTCATAACGTTGCAAATGTCTACCAGTTCTAGGAGAAACCAAACACATCATATTCTCCAATTGTTGAGGGAAAAAATCATTATGAACCTTCTTAGAAAAAAGCAAAGGGTAAAAGAATTTACAAGCCAAAGACCTTGAAAGTAAAAGACCCATTACAATTCTTTTGTTGGTTTTGATTTTATTGATGAGAAAAAGAAGAGAGGTAATAAGAAGAAATTGATGAGTTTGTTGTGAAGAAGTAATAACAGACATGAACATTAAAGAGTTTGTTGTTAATGTGTGTTTTGTGTTGTGTTTGAAACAGAACGCAAGAGGTTAGTTTTATATCTATCTGTTCATGAACACGTGTCTGCGCGTGGGACTTGTTTTTTTCCTTTGAGAAGTGCGCGTGGAAGTTACTGTTGCGTTCAAACAAATAAAACTCGCTTGGGACACTGCGTTTCATCACGCGCATTTATCGACACAATGTTTTATTTTTGTTAATACTTTTTTTTTTTTTTGAAAATTTTTTTTTTATAAACAAAAATGATATTCATTGATTTAAATCGATAGAGTACATCATTCAACACTGCTAAAAACATAAAGGATGAATATCCGAATAAATTCATATCATTCAAGTTAATAGCATATAATGATATAATACCTACAAAAATATATAATAAAATGATCTGAATACACATGTCTCCGGATCTGCAACTTTGACGCTCAAATATTTGATTGAATAATCGATTTTTCAATATAAATCAAATGAACACCGCAACAAGACTCGAAATCAAAAAACGTCTCACAAGACGACGAACAACACACCACCACACTTGGATGACGAAATCACGAAAGAAAAAAAAACCTAGATCTATGTGAAAACTACTTATTTAGATTGAAATGTTAAATCTTGTAGCGTTAGCAACATTCTTTTTTCAAAACTCTCTTAAATACTCGTTTCTTTATTGGTTTAAATCAAGGTGAATCTAACACTTTGGAAATGAGGTCCATTTAAAGTGGTATGACATAAATTACTTTCATTTAATAAGAGAGTGAATATTAAAAAAAATATTGAAAAGAGAGTGTATGTAACATTCCTTTAAATCTTGTGCCCTATAAGACAATTGAATACTAGTAACAAGTAACAGTTTCTTTTTAACCATCATTTTAATGTTCATTATCTCATCAAATGAAATTCATATGAATTTTATTATTTTACATACAATCTATTTTTTAAAGTGTGAGATTGTCGATGATTTCATTCAATTAAAAAAAGATTTTTAAAGAGGGTGTTGTAAATAGGGTGTTTTTAATAATTCTCAGAAAAAATGATTCTGAAAAACATAATTTATCATAGAAAACCATGTATTTAGAACTGTGAAAAATATTTAATTTTTATTTTTAAGACAAATTTACATTTCTTAAACAATGTATTTAGATCATTTGTTAAAATGATCGGATTCAAAACTAGAATCTTGAAAGAATTTAGCATTAAATATCTTGAAAATTTTATAAAAAGAAATTAGTAAAAAATTTATGATTTAATTATTTTTTAACACCTTAGCATAAGTCATAGCTTAACTCGTAAAATGTTTAAATTGTTAGATCGGACGCAGTGATTGGAGCTCATATACCCTGACTATTTCATTTATGTAAGAATTTCAATTGTTATTCGTCATTTCATCTATTTGTCCAAAAAAAATAATGAATATCTTATTTTAACAACTAAAATATTGTATACATATTATTTAATAAAACAATTTAAGGAAAGTGTTAACAAATATCACAATGATATTAGTTAAGAAATAAAATATAGTAGTATTACATCAACTAGACTCATCTTATTCTCTCTTTTCGGCTGAAAAAAAGATTGCAAAGCATTTTATTTTCTCGGTACAATAAAATACAGTAGTTATTTTCAGTAACTCAGAGTTGGTCACAATGATAATTATTTTCGGCAAAGACTTACTTAACGACTTGGTTGTTAAAAACATTACAATGAAAAAAGTCGCAAATTGACGGCATTAGTGACAAAATGGAACTTTCTCTTCCAAATAAAATAAATTCAATATTAAAAAAAGAGCAATCATAATCATAATAGGGTAATATATATCATAATAAAAAGGGAAAAAATAAGTGAATTTCTAGATAAATTCCACGTATCAAAGGAGTGTTTAGATAGCAGCAGACACGTATACAACCTTTGGAACATAAATATGTATGTATTTATATATTAATATTTATGTATATTACAATATTGCTCTTGATAAAAATATACTATATTATGCTCTCCTAAAAAAGAATACTATATTATCCTAAAAGTAGTGATTTTGTCCAATAATTTGTATTAGTTATTAGAGTATTTTTAATAGACGAAATAACAAATTTATTATAGACATTTAAGAACTAGTTCTATTATATCTTCATAAAAAAACACTATTTCTATTATCAAAGTGTGAAAACATGTCTATAACATTATTAAAGACTAAAAGTAATTAATTTTTTGGAATAATTTTATTTTACAAATGCAGTAAATATTGCGAGATGGATGGAATATCATGTTTCACTTTCATCATCTTTTCATAAATAACTTTTTTTTGTGGTGGTCAGGGTTTGAACCCCGAACCTTGCATATTTTATGTATTGTTCATACCAACTGAGTTAAACTCACGAGGACATCTTTTCATAAATAACTAAATATTTATAATTGATTATGAAAAAAATATTTATTAATAACTTAATAAAAAATTGTGTCTATATTCTTTTATTAAAGTTTTAGAACAACATTTAAACAATTCACTAGAAATATCTTTATTTCAAATTCATCATGGTGTATTTTATTTACTGTGTAAATACAAAAACTAGTAGTGGTAATTGTTTGTTGCAGTGTAAAACACTAAAACGGCTGAGAGTGGTACACAACACGGCATGAGGTTGTGTCGTTTTCAAGTTTGCTGGGAAAGGGAGTGGAAAGAAGGTTTTGTAGTTGAAACTTGATAGGACTCGACTATTAAATATTACACACGGTTATAGGTGGAGAATAAAGTTAAAACTTTATAAAAGCTAATATTTCTTTTGAAAAGAAAAAAAAAATAGAGAGTAGACTTCACGAAATCATAGGGTTATGATAGATTTTAAAACCCAGAAACATTTTTAGAGATACTTATATATTGTCTATCAATTAAAGAGTTCTTCATATTGATAATGAAAATTAAACGTATATTTTACGAATGAATCAACTTCCAATCAACTAAGTCTAAGATTTATTTGTGTAAAAACTATTTTTGTTCTTACACTCCAACTTGACCCACTGTATTTTGTTTTGTTTTTATTATCCAACTCAACTCTACAATGACGTGAAGGTTTCTTAGAATATCAAATATGTCATTTTTTGATTTATTTATAAGAAAATGATTTCAATGCTTAAACTATGAGTCCATTGATTGCAATTGGGAGGTTTGTGTTTTTCCTGGTAGTTTCTTGAACTAAACAAGTAGCAAAATCCAGCAAAAGTTCTAAATACAAGTTGGTTACAAATATGGTAATTTTCTTAATTAAGGGGGCTGGAAGTTACTGAGTTCTATCCGTGGCCAAAAAATTTGTTTTACTTTTTTATTTATTTATGTTTTCAGTCTTATATATAACAATCTATTATTCAAAAAAATATATTCAAAAAATAACAATCTATAGAGGGAATATACTCATCTGAGCTAGACTTTTTGTTTCATTTTTTACCTTTAAATTTAATTTATTTTATCCTTTTGATAATATTACTTAAACTATCAATTAATAACTTAGTTAAATTTCATTAAAATATGAACAATTCCAAACAATAGAGACAATATTTAATATAATAGAAAAAAATTATTTTGACCATATACCATAAAATAGGCTTAATTGATCAACCAGATCCCTTAACTCGATTGATTGTTATAAAATGGTCTCATAACTAACAAATGTCGTGGTCCCTAAGTTTTTTTTTATTTTACATGTTTCGGTCCCTTACGTTAGTTTTTGTAAGAGAAAAAAACGTTAAGATATGTCCAACCGGCGTTTGACATGGCAAAATCATAGGTAAGGTGGGAAGTATGATTCAACACTAAAAAAGGAAAATATGAGTTAAAATTAGGGTTCGTGTATCTTCTTCTCCCTTCCTTTGCCATTTTCGACCCTTTTTCTTCTTCTTCTTCTCTTCTCTTCTCATTCACCATCATCGTACTTCTTCTTCGTCATTGTTTTCTCTTCGTTTTTTTTTTGCAAATCATGTCCAATTAGTCATCCAAAATCATGTCACGACATCGGGTACAACAGCAATCCATTGGTTCAGTTGGATCCAGCTTAAAAAGAAGATCAAATAGGAAATGTTTGTGTGGAGAATCTCCGGTGGTAAAACTAGCAACTATACAAACAATTCTTAGTATTGCTATTTCAAAATCATGGTGTCTACATCGATTGGATGTCAAGAATTCATTCTTACATGGCAACATTAATGAAATTGTTTATACGCATCAACTTCCTAGTTTTCATGATCCTTACCATCCTGATTATGTGTGTATACTAAATAAGTCACTATATGGCCTTAGAGCCCCTCATGCCTGGTACCAACGCTTCACTAAATTTGTATCTACATTGGACTTCTCACACAGTGCATCTGATCATTCCTCGTTCCTTTATGACAATGGTAATGATACGGCATACATTCTCTTATATGTCAATGCCATCATTCTTACTACTTCATCTAATACTTTTCGTCATAGGATCATGTCTCAACTCAGTAGTAAATTTGAAATGAAAGATTTAGGCCATGTTAATTATTTTCTGGTGATGAGCAAAACCGCAAGTGCACGGTTTTACCGAAGTAGTAAAAAGAGAGTATCGTTCCAACATGGAGTTGTTTAATTTGATTTACTTTTAACAGATGATTAGAGAGTTTGATTGTAAAGTTTTGGGTTTTAAAGGTTTTAAAACAATGATAATAAAAAGCGCCTTGGGATCATTGGTTCATTATAACGACGAATCCTTCACAAGCAAACCATAAACCATGACTTTATATTGGACCTACTTTCTAAAGACAAGTTTCTCTTTAGCGTATCAAAGCCTCTCTCGAGGTGCAGTGAGTGTGTTCCTCTAATAATCAAG
>Ga0228711_1000469_pt1 | contig 49263 bp, 28 predicted proteins | sample MedpolnodulmetaG_2_FD_177996 | JGI IMG/M metagenome (GOLD analysis project Ga0228711, IMG submission 177996) | Root nodule microbial communities from Medicago polymorpha collected in Santa Monica, California, United States - brown nodules | ecosystem: Host-associated > Plants > Roots > Nodule...
GATTTAGGGTTTTAGCTGTTTCTCAGTAAAACAGATATCGAAAACATGATTAAGAGAAGAGGTCGAATATAAATTAAGAAGATTCATGAGAAGCAAGCACAACATGGAAGAGAAGAGAAGGAAGAAAGAGAAGAGAAGAGAACGTGCGACCTTCAGAGTTATGGGGGAAGAAAAGAGGAAAATTAAAAGTTAATTGACAATTATTGTTTTACCCTTCAGTTTTAATTTCCTCAAAAAACAAAAACGTGGGCATTTGTGTTTAAGTGAAAAGGTGTTGGTTGCTAAAATAAACCTTCATGAAAATGAGTGGGTCTATTGTAGCAAACCCCTATATATATATATATATATATCAATGAAAATACAATTAAAATATAAGAAGAGTGCTCGAGATTGAGGTAAGGTAATGTAATATCACGAGAAAGTGGGATTTGAATTTTGATTTGTTAAAAATTTACCGATAAACTTTTTTCAAGTAATATACTTGGATTAAATTAGTTGGTTACTAAATAAACAAACTAATAAAATAATGCAATTGTGATGTGTGTGAGATTTATAAATTACATGAGATGAATGAAGAAGATTCGCACACAAAAAATTATATTTGATCATTCAATGTGAGATATTCCAGTCCTTTCAATACCATGATATTTTCCACTTTCTAGTTGTGATTCGACTTTATCTCAACTATACTTTTTCTTATAGAATTTTGCTCTTTACCCAACATATTTTGTTCATTCCCAACTAAAATTCTAAAAATACCCTTGCGTTAGTGTTAGTTCTACGTGACTTAACTCATGCAGAGGCAATTTCGTCTTTTCAATTGGGAGCGAGAAAAAACAGTTGGGTGAAGAGCAAAATTCTTTCTTAGATCACTTATGGATCTATACAATTACTTTCTTTTCACCACTTGGACTACATATTAGTTTTGACTTAACTAGCTTTTATATTTTTCAATCACTATAACACTTAGTATTCTTGAAACTCTTTTGCTGTTTCTTTTGATTTATGATATTTGAAGCCTTTATAAAGAACTCAAGAAAAGAGTTGTTGTTGGTTTTTTTTTTAAATGCGCAAAAGATGAGGGTATTAAAGACTCTTAAAGTTTCTTGATAACTTAAAATCAAGTTAGTGAATTTTTATTTAGTGACTCAATGTCTTTCTTCTTTGCATGACCTTCCTACTTATAGAGAAGAGCATTCCTTGCTGATGTGATTATATTAGTTCTGCAAGGGTATGATTAGATTAAAGAGTTTGTCAATTTATTTAAAGTCTTTGCAAATGTTGCTTAAATTCTTAGAACGCTCTTCATGTTGAACATCTAAGCACATGCATCCTTACTTTTGACAGCTAATTGTTGATGAGTGTCAAAATGATTTTTGGATGCTTTGTCACAAAACAAACCACTTTTGAGGTGTACTAACTACATTTTTTGTTTTCTAGTGGGATGAAAAGAAACACAAAGACCATTAATTTTTTCTTACTTATTGGACCCCAATTTCTTCCACTTTGATGTGTTGTCTCACTTTCATTTTTCTGAAATTCATCTACAAAATTAGCTCATACGATCATGGTTTATGCCAAAACATTTTTCTCTGAACTAATTGTAAATCACTTTTCTTCACTTCAAAAGTAAGTTGTCTGATTGTTTTTGATCCAAAACAAATCTTTGAAAGTTTTGCAACTTCTTTAATCATGTTATGGCGTTTCTATGTTTAGGACCATGAAAATGTTCATGATCATTATTCAAACATTTTCATCAACAAACGACTTGGTAAATATATCATGAAATAATTTATTTTTCAATTTTGATTCCTGTCATTTTGTTGAATTGATATGAATTCTTTTAAGTTCAATGAACATGTTCATCGTGGTATTTGCATTATTTCCCTTGTTAATAAGACAACATATCACAAATTATTGTTCATCGATTTGTTGAACCTCTACAAGACTTTATGTACAACATACCAGCAAGAAGCATCATTTATGGCCTAAAAGATTGCACACATGTTAAATATTATATTAACTACTACATAACACATCTTTAGCCTGCAATTGAGTAAAAGTATAAGATTATTTAAATTTTTAAATTGGTCACTTTGGTTTTTATTTGATTTTGAAATTGACATGTTTTATGTTTATATATCATTTCATATTTTATATAGGATGTTGTCTTTGTCCTACTTGTGACAATTAAACATATTGTGAGCTCCAAAAATTGGTTCTAGCATGCATATGCAACAGATTTGTCTATCCAGATTTTAAAATGTAATTTTACGAGAAGTGTAACAAACATGTGGTTAATGTTTTCCCTATGTATATATAGTTATACATAATTGATTTTGCTAAATATTTATGTTTCTTTTTCATTATAATTGATTTCATACCGTTATTGTTCTACAATTTCAACTTTTGTATTTATGGTTCACCTCATAGGTACTCCATTAAAGTGAGGGTTATGGACAACAGATTCCTTTTTCATTATAATTGATTTCATATCATTAATGTTCTACAATTTCAACTTTTGTATTTATGATTCACCTTATAGGTACTCCATTAAAGTGAGGATTATGGACAACCAAACCAATGCTGTGTTTGTTATGTTTGACCATGATATTACCATGCTATTCAATCAAACATGTGCTGATGTTTTGCAATCTCTTGGTGGGGTTGGTGAAGGAGTTATACAACCTAAAATTTCTACTTTGGTGAACCACACTTATCTATTCAAGGTTGAGTGAAAATCTGGCTTCAGTCCAAGGTTTGAGCAATCATTCCATGTCAAGAAGATATGCACATATGATGTTATTATAAATAATTTTAAGGCAAAATAGGCACATGAGGAGGCAATATTTCTCAAGAATGTTGATGTATGAATTAAACTTTGTAGTTAAATTATATATACTTTGTTAAACTTTGTAGCATTGATTGATTTACTGTATGGGTATTAGGAGATGAGTTCATTGAGTAAACAATTGGATAATAGAGCCAAAGAACAAGCTAGTTGTTCCGCTGATGTTATGGCACATGTCTACCTATACTAATAAATTATATTATTATCAGTTTTATGCATTTCATATTTTGTTTGTTTTATTTAGTTTTGACACTTTGAATACATATGTTATTGTAGGGTATCAAAAATCTGAGTGTAGTCTCATTTATAGAAAAAGAAGTAATTGTTGACACCAAAAAAACTGTATGCCTCTGAGGTATTGCAATGATGATACTATTAAGTTTTATTTTCATCATCCAATCCAATATATCTCTGTTGATCAACATGTTTACTCTTATGCAGAACTTGATGCCCAAATAAAAGAATAATAGATCGAAGGAATACGATCTTACCTTGTATTTGGTGTTTCAAAAGGCTTAAAATGTGATGATTTTGAGAGATAAAAAAAATCTTCAACAATCATATAATATGTGGTGGTTCGGATTCTGGATGATATGAGAGTAGTTAGGGCAAAATTCAAAAACTTTTGCAAATGGGGAGGATTTATGGTTTTGCTTATATGTAGGACGAGTTTGGGTTAAATAATCTTGATCATTTTTTTATTTGGATTATATAACCCAAACGAAAGTAAAATCGAAATTGTGGAGGTTGTGTGAGAATGATAGGGTGAGAAAAGAAATTCTCTTACAATGACAAAGTCTTTTTTGGAGCTGCAATTGATGGTCCTAACAATCCCTTAAATTACTGGGCCATTAGACCAACAATCACTTAGACCAAAATTAAAAAATTGCTTTTCTCACATGTGTTTTTTCTTAACAACTCAACTTGTTTCAGTCTTCCATCGTCTCAATAAAGTTGAACCAAAAACAAAACCAAACATTAAAATTCGCTTTTGTATTTTTTTTCTTATTATTTTCTATCTCAATCCCAAGTGTTAGTGATCCACTAGTAAATAAAAAGATTAATGCATTCTCTAAAAAAATTAACCTTCATGTAAAGTTTCATCATGAAAGAAATTTATATTTTGACTTACAACATTATCTGTCTCTAAAGATCGGATCCTCTTAAGAAATTTCATTGTCATTTTTTATATTTAATTTTTTTAATTATTTTAGTTATTTTAAAAAAAAATCATAATCACTTTATGTATTTTTGTGTTGGTTAATACTATAAAAAAAATACCATCTTTTTTTAAGGATAAAAAAATACCAATTATAACAATTTATATTTTATAATTTAATATATAAATTTAGAAACGAAAGTATATACGTTCACAAGAGTTAAATTACCCGAAAAGAGAAATGATAAAATAAATAGTTGAAAGGATAAGTAATCATAAGCAATAGTTAATTATGGATGGTTTAAAATGTGTAGACCTTTTAAAGCCACTCGAGTGTTCCAAATCACATACATAGGTGGCAATATAATCCAGGGTTCTGTTCAAAAGTGTATCCACTTTACTTAATCACTCATTTTTGTTACCACTTTTATCATTGAAGTATCAATGGAGGACAGTAATTTTTTTTTTTTCCCTTCAATTTTGAATTATCAAGATAAAAGAAAAAGAGTGAAAAAGGTTTGAAAGGTGTAACAATCATTGCACTTCCAACTCAACCGATCTCACTCACTTGGGTTTCTTTTTATCATTATTTACGAAACACCAACAAAAAGAACATGCAATCTCTATGGGATCTCACCATACCATTTTGGGTTTACTTTTTTTTACAAAAGAAAAAAGAAATCTTCAACATCATCTCTTCCCCCACCCCCAATATACCAAAAGACAAGGAAAGAGAATGATTATCAAATATGTAAAAAGGAAAAGGAAAAGCTTTGATAGAAAATGTTACTTTTAGCAGTTCAAACAAAGACATATAGGCAGTTGCACATGACAAAGGAGCAAAGCAATTGGGCAAGTTCATATCATTTGCAACTACATTGGTCCCATATGGGAATTTTAAACATAGCCTCCCATGGCAAGGTCTATTTATTCTATGTGTTTGCTTTTTATTAGCTTGTTGTTCCTGTCAATAAGCTTATATTATTATAAATTATTGACAAAGTTTTGAAAAATATATGATCCTAAATTTGTTTTAGTTTTTATAGACAAATAATGTTAAAAATTAATCGTTGTGTTAGTATTTTCTATTTCACCAAAGTTTGAATACATGTCTTTTAACTTTTTCAATTATTCATCCAAACTAGTTGAGCTAACAACTACTCCTATATATGATTCTAATTTTGACACCATGTAAGTGGTAAACTAATTAGACATTCAAAAATAAAAATTTTAAAAAAGAAAGATGTCCATCTAATAATAGAAAACCCACCATGTAAGTTAAGCATGCTTCATGTAGTTAAGCATGCTATGGTATGCACAAATGAGAGAATACTTATGAAACAATTACAATGTCAAAAATAAACTCAATCCTGTAATTAAAGTGTTTCACTCATATAAATCAGCCAGCAAACACAAAAATGTTACGACAACATGATTTGATAGTTACATCATTTATATGCAAAGTGGGATCCAGATAGAAAGATCAACCATAATACAAGTCCTTACAATTAGAAATTTATCTCCAGTAGTTAACAAATTATGAAAAGCCATGATACATGCCTTTAGAGAGATGCACGAAAAAATATTTATATAAATTGCCTTTAAGAAAGATAAATTGCTAGTTTTGTCCAAGTGATATAACCTGAAGTATTATTGTCCCACATGTGCCAAGCCAAGTGCAACTACCTTCACTTATTTAAATCATGCATGGAAACTTTTGCTTAAAATGATTGATTAGTATCTTTCATCCATAACACTATTATTGCCTTTACAGAGTTAGGGACCTTACGGTAGAGTGGACACAGGTTAAACGCATTATTCCTAGCACCCTCGATGCACGTGAAGGAAAAACTAAATTGATTTATTAGTGATAAAAACATAGACTTTGATATGAAGGTTACAAATTTGGAGAGATAAACTTAAATCGTTTGATAAAAACCCTAGTGTGTATTTGGAGAGAGATAAACTTAAATTGGTTTATAAGTGTTTTCTTTCTTTGCTACAATTTTATGTGTTTTTAAAATCTACATATCTTTTCTATTTGGATTGAAACTCCATTCCCTCACCCCCAATGTTTTTCCATAAATAAAAAAAAAGGAGGAAAAAAATCGCCAATAGTCTTTTTTTTTGGCACATTAATAGTCATTCATTTATTTGTACACTACAAAAATTAAATTCGTATCACATAAAAAAAATTAAATTCATAAGTTAACCAAAAGTTTCAAATTGATTCTGAAACGTTAGTTGTTTTACTATTTTTGCAATTTTTTTATACAAAGTACTATTTTTGCAAATAAATTGGTGAATCAGTCAATACAATAGTGACAAAAAAGTCCCTTAAACACACATAAGTGGTTAACGAGCTGTACCAAATGATAAATTGTTCAAGAAAATATGAGAGTTCAATTTATGAGTAGAAGAATTATTGATCAACTTTTACTTACCTCTCAACCAAATTCTAAATTATCAGACCCAAGAAAAAAAATCCATTGAACACTTTTTTTTTATCTTGTATTAGATAATTTCTTTTGAACATCTTTCATTCAATATTAAAACAAATACAATGATATTATTATATTTATATTTATTGTTTTTTTACATAAAGAAAACAATAAATCTTATTTCAGGAGTAAATTATAGTCGAAAGACTGATTTGAGTATTAAATATATATGCACTTATTTTAGTTAGAATTTGATCATTAATTTCTCACGTTGTGAAGGTCTAATATCTTGCACTAGACCTTTTGCTAATTTATTGACAAATCCTATTCCAAGCAAATAAAATAAGTGAAAATAATAGAAAAAATGTACTAGACAATACAAACGAATAAAACACTAATTCTCCGAACAGGGCAACAAGAAAAAAGAAATAAAACGAGAAAAAAACAAATCCGATAGTTTATTCTTTACACAAAGAATGTCCTTTTTTTGTATCATTATGTGAATTATATGTGAAACGGAAGTTTCGTTTGGTTATTCTTAGAATTTGTATTATTGTTTGTATTCGTAGATTGAGTGTGTTATTCTATGTCTGCTTCGATAGCATATGCAATAATCATCGATGATAACAAAGTCCATGATTTGGATATGATGACAAACTATGCAAGCAACGAAACTACAAAAATGCCGTTACATGTTTCGTATATAAGTATAGATAGATAGATAGCTTGTCTTGACCCCATCTTACCCAATTTTCAACATTAAATATTTTTTCCTCTTCTCCTATTTGTTTATCTTCTTTCCTTTTACCTTATAATAATAAATAATTTGTTTGGCACAAATAATAATTGATAATTTGTCACTAGTAAATCTAACAATAGTTTATTTGAGTATTGTATGAACTATGAAGTGTGGCTTGTGGAAACGACAATAACATCGGCTACATGCCTATATATAAGTAATGTAGTCTCTTATATTATTGTTGCTAGTGGACGACATTAAAAAGTTTTCAATCTTAATCAACGGGACCTAATGCTCTAAGTTATCAAAAAGTAGTGGGACCAATGAGTCATGCCATGGCTCAAGACTTACAGCAAATCATATATATAGAAATAATTTCTTTATCAAATTGCGATTGAAAAAAATACCTACATTTTATTGTCAGACACGTCTCGAAAAGTATTGTCTTCAACCGAATATTGATGGTCAAAAAGTCTAATTACGTTTGGCTTGGAAAAAAAAATTGTTTAATTTTATATTTTTTGCAACACATATTCATCAACTGATTAATGGTAGAAAATTACACATGAATAAAAGATAAGTCGGCTACCTGACCAAAAAAAAATTGAAAGAAAAAGGTGAAAGATTTGGGCGCTGATCACCTTGATTTGGGCATCATGAATCAATTCCTAAGAAAATTCAGATAGTGATTAATTTAGAGACTAAAAATGTAAAATTGATCACTAAATCGATCATTAACATTAACAACATTTGATAAACGGGTCTCTAAATAGATCACAAACTTATTTAGCGTCCGATTATAATATTTGATCGCCAAATTGATCGCCATAGAGACTATAATAACTTGTCATTGATTTAGTCATAAAAGAAAATAATTGATTAGACTAGTGGTTTAGATAGTTTTTTTTTGGTTGAGGAAAAGTGGTTTGAATAATTAAATTGCTTCATTTTGTCAACATATATTTCACTGAAGAGAAAAGAAGGTGGAAACAATCTTTCACCTTTTTATTGATGTGAAAAAAGTAATATTTATTAACACGATCAACATCTATGTTTATAGTAGTATTTAGAAATAAGGTAGTGTTAAACAAATGTCTTTACTCTTTAGGACACTTGTTAAAGAGTTTAAGAGAGATTTTGTATTGAAAAATGCTCTCTTTTTAACTTTCAAAGAATTCCTCAAAAAAAAAAAAAATTCAAAGAATTAATTATATAAATTTTAAGAGATCATTAGTATGTTTGTTTTATGGAGAATGTTAACCATTGCCCTTGGGGCATTGGATAAGGGGATAAAAATAGAAATATAGTATTGAAAAATGGTGAAAAGTGATAAATTTAACTTTTTAAAAGTCAAAATGTTGTTGAAATCAATCCATTGATACAAGACCCTTGTTTTATTAACTAGTATTTTTATGGCACTTGTTAGTATTTTTTTGACAATTTTTGTGACAATTTTTTTTCTTATACTCACATTATGTTTTTACTTTCTCTCTCTATTGCTTTGGTTTTTGTATCACTACCTCGTTTTCTTTGTAAATTATAGTTGTCTCATAAGTTGTCATTGAAAATGTTGTTCAAATAACACAACCCATTGTAAATTGGACTTATAGGAATAGGATACCTCGTAAAAAAAAACTAGGATAAAGATGTGCATTATCCACATACATAAATTATTTTAGTGGTGCGAGCAAAAAGGTGTAATCATGGAGTTAAGATCATCTCTATTAGACAAAATAAATGAAGTATGCAATTTGAAAAGAGATAGACACAAAAAATAGATAATAGATCTTAGTATTAAGTGAGTCTAATCATCATTAATTATTTTATATTTTTTTTAAAAAAAATTGTGTCTTTATCTCTTCAAATAGAAGAAATGAAGAGAATCGGTAAATAGAGAGGATCTTATCTCGTAATCATGGTGGTTAAGACAATGTTCAATTAATTGTACAAAAAAATGTTTCAATAGATTTTTTTGACGTAGTGTTTAATTAGAAGTTAAGATATCAAGTTTAGACGACTCATTATGAGGTGAAATATTTAATGCATACTCCCTACATAACGAAATATGGGTCTTGTTAACTTGTGTTCATAAGATAAAAAACTAAATGTAGAAATTTAATCTTGAAAATTGTACATTCATAATCTTAAAAGCCTAAAAAATTATGTTTTCAATGTAACATTTATTTTTTAATTCTATTTTTAGATCCTTATATTGTGCCCTTAAGGCACAAATTAACATTTTCCATGAAATATAAGTAAATAGAGTATTTGAAAAGTTGATGTATTTGTTTAATTAAAAATTTGATTGATGCATTGTTTGATTAGAAGTTAAGATATCAAGTTTAGACGACTTATTATGAGGTGAAGTATTTAATGCTCCCTCTAGAATGAAATATAAGTAAATAGATAATTTGAAAAGTTGATATATATGACCTAGATTTTTAACCACATATATTGACTTTTTAACTATCATGTTTGCTTATATTTTATTTTGAAGGAGTTAGTTTATAGAGGTAAAAAAACAAGTTAAGTCAGATGGGTCAACTCATTTAACCTATTATTTTAGGTGATGTGAGATTTTTTTTAATCATACGACTCAAGTTGTTTACCCGAGTATGACATGCAAAAAATTGGAATGTTGATGGGATGGGAGGGCCTTCAAGTTAGTGAATAAAATCTCAAATGTACATTTTAATGTTTAATCACTTGTGTATTGGCTTCTACACTTGTCTAAAAAGAATATTGTAAGCAACTTATAATTACAAGTCCTAAATGGATAACAGATTTTATGAAACCTCTTCATGATAACATATTCCTTTAACTAAGTTATGAGCGCCTACCACTTCATATTTTCATGTCCAGTGAAACGTTACCCGCATGAATCACTACACATGCCCCATGCTCCCATGGTTGATTCTCCACCTGCAAAAATGGGTTCAAATTGTGACAACCTTTATAGCCATTGTAGCATTTTTGTAACTCGGTCTCTTTGTGACTATTGGTTCGAAATCTAATAATCATGTGTTTGTTGGTGTTCGTCTAGAATTTTCTTCATCTTGTTATTTTTAGATTGTTTTAGTTTGTAGTTATTGTGTTTTTTGAAAATCCCATTAGGGTTTAACTTAGAAATACTTTCCGGATTCAATATTTTTAATCTTATCGAACCTGAGATTTTTGGGTGATGACATTGAGTAGCATTTGAGTATAGTATTTCCATCAACATCAACCTTCTTATCCGGGCAAATGGGGGTGGTGTATTTGCATACACTCTGACGGTCAAGTCACCAAGCACTGTGAAATGATAATTTATTTTAGGATAAAATTGAGCATACATGAATCAATGCCCTTGAGTTATTATTTATAGCGTGAGTTGGCTCATGGACCTTAACAAAATTCAAACCAAAACATACCGTTGATTAATAAGTTGGTTTATTCAGTTCAATTGGTTGATATTTTTATTAAAAGAATTAAAGTAACTTTTTCAAATACAATAGATAAGCAGACATATAATCTACAATAATAATAATAATGTACATTGATTAAAAAATACATTAATACAAAAGTTTTTTAAAATGGTACTATATTAGTAAAATGTGAAATAAGAATATATCCAAATTAAGGATTTTGGTGATCGTTTTTGAAAAGGCTTGAAATTGATAATTATATCCAAATTAATATAAGTCTAGTTTGATTGGTTTGATTTGAATTAAATGCAGAAAAGAAAAAATGAATCAATTTAATTGATTTGATTGACTATTCAGGATGTTGGATATTCACTTGTTTGATTTTTATACCCTACATACTTTTAATGAAACAAATCATTGGTTGAATATTTACTTGTTTGATCTTTATTCAAGTATATCTATTTAGCATGCTTTGATGTATGGATGTGCTTACACTATTGACTCAATAGTATTGAGTGCAAAATAATTAATTGTTATTTTGACAAGCTCGTTAGAACTAAAACGCAAAATTTTCAAATATGAATGATGATTTTGTACTCCCGGGACACGCAGAGGAGAAAAGAACGTAAAGGACGGTGGCCATGCCCATGACAGCGCATTAAGATGGAATTGTCACTTTCTTTCGTTATTAGAAAGTTTTAAAATTAATAATTTGTTGAATCAGTTTTTAAATAACCTCAAAATTGTCATTTTCATAAAGAGAAATGAAGATAGATACAAAAGCTGGAGCCAATAAGTGGTTCAATATTGTTCATCATTCATCATGTACCAAAAAAGCGTACGTGATAATATAGCATACCTGCAGTTCCAAAGTCCCATCAATACGACACATATTTTACTACTTGCCAAGAGGAAAAAATCACCTCAAGAAGGAACTGGGATAGCATGCGTTCGGACAATTTGATGCATTCATGAAATCAATATATTTGTAAAATCAAAATTGAATGGTTTAGATTTCAACTTTTATTTTAAAAAAAAGTTGTTTTAAAATATGAATCATCTGATCTCGATCGAACAATTGTAGATGTATTGATTGCATGAATGCATCGAATTTTTCAACCGCATGCGATTTGGCTTTCCGAAGAAAAACCAAAATATATGCCTACAAATTTATATTTTGAGTCTAACATAAGTAAATTATATTTTTGAGTGAGGTTAGAGAGTATGTTTCTCCTCAAAGTTTCATGCATGTATATATATAATTTTTTCAAACGAAATTTCCTCATCTTTCTGCTTTTTTAAGTTGACAAATGACCATATTCAATTTTTTACAATAGACTAAATAATCGAGAACAAAAATTTGCCAACCAAAAATGGAAAGATCAAACCAAATTATATGCTTTAATTTTGACTCAAAGTCATATGTAATATATTGAGTTTTTTTAATATCATATTCATCATTTGTGGATCAAGACTCTTGCCTATCGAGTAATACATTATACTGTTTTACTAATACTGATTGAATAATAACAACCGTTTATGAGAAAAAAACAGAGATATAAAAAGCCCCTCTCCAAAAAGAGATATAAAAAGTAATGAAAATAAATTTGTATGACCTAAATCTATGATCAAATAGTAACCCATGTTTCATGATACTACTAGTTGAAATCTCTCACTTCAAGTTCAACTGCTGTGTCAAAGAAAAAAAATTAATTGATACATAGTCTCTCAATGTAACGTTTTACATTAAAGTGTTTAACATTATTTTGACTAAGTAGAAATATTTATGTCTCTTAATATTTATACTATAATACGAGAGACCACCACAAAAAATGAATAGGATTGACACCAACTACCACTTACCAAATATCACACGCCACGCCACTGCTAAGTATATTCAAAAAATCCATATAAGTAATTTTATTATTGTAATTATCAGGGGTTATGAACTATTGGAAATTACCCCAAACACACGTGAACAGAAGAATTTTTGTATTATTGTGGGGTCATTTTCGAGAATGATTCGATCAGAGTCCACCCGTGACAGGGTAAGGTTGATTTCGTAATTATACACTCTAGGCGGCTGACTCTTGTTTAGAGTGGTGGTTTTGTTATTTCGATGAAAGGACAAGGGTGATTTAGGAATAATGACGTTCTTTTTAAAATATCCTCAGAAACAGACAAACTTTCCAACTTGAATCCCTCGTCCTCTAGCAAACATCAAATAAAATATAAATCCAACTTTTAAATTGAACTGTTTAAAAAATTACACAAGTAAGGTGCCCATAATACCCTTTCCTCTAACCAAATAATAAGACCAAGAAATATTTGCAAACATATATTTTATGGCATAAGTTTAATTAAAATGATATTTCTTACCACAGCTAATTAATATATCTAGATTTAAACATAAACCTAATGTACTTATTCACTCATTGTAGATATATCTTAGCTAAACCAATTATCCATTTGAGAAGACCATTTTATGATGAGATCCTTATCTTTGAACACTCACAATTTATATACATTCATTCAAAACATCATTTCCTCTCTTTCGCTCTCTTTGTATCACATTATTTTCTATTTACGATTCTTAACAATTACCTCCAATTATTTAGAAAAATAGATATTTAATATTTCTTCTTCAAATATTATGAGTTATATTAAGTTGAATTAGGTACGATCTAACTCAATTGAATTGATAATGTAATATTGTTAAGTTGAACACTTTATAAATATCCATGTTCGAATTTAAAACCTCGTATTTGTGTGTAAGTTTTATGTACATTCCTCAGTTTTGGAAGAAAAAAAGAAATTAATTAGATATAATTATATACATCCAAAAAATTAAGTGAAGGGTATTTCAATAATATGAAACAATGTTAAGGGTACAAAAAACAGTGCCTGAAAAGAGTACAAATACATATTTTAATTACAATGCAAATCCAAAGCCTGTTTCTTGTATTTTTATGCCAACAAGCACCCTCATCTCCACACCATAAAAGGAGGAGAGTTTCCTGGTTTTTGTCTTCCTCTGGTTCCACAAATCCCATCTTTTCTGTTTCAATTAAGTAACCTCTGCTTCCTAGTTTGTTATAGTTTCTCAAGAGTAGTGAAACAAACACTCACTAGTTTGTAATAAACTAAATAGAAAAAAAAAGGAACATTTTTCTACTTCCTTTTTCTTAATTTGGCTATGTCAAACATCACAAGTTGTGATAGTGGGAGCTTCTCTACAGAGAATACAAGAGAAGATGCAGTTAAACAGCAACAAACTGATCAAATACTTGGTCAATTTCATAGTCCACATTCTCATACTTCAACAACAACAAATAATAATAATAATAGCAATTGTTCTAACACAGATTTACAACCACCTCTTAAGAAGAAAAGGAACCTACCAGGAAATCCAGGTAATTCACTTTTTATTCTTAAACAACCTTCTCAGTTAAGTTGACTCTTTTTCTCTAATTTTTCACCTTTTATTTGCATATTTGCTTTTAAGTCACAAGTTCTGATTATTAGTTTTGCGAGATTTTATTTATTGAAATATGATAATCAAATCAAAGTTTGAGCAGTACATAATTATTGTTATTCATGGCCTGCACATACCAATTCCAAACATCATATTCTATGACAATTATTGTATATATTCCATTTGTATATATAAACATATGTAATTCTAAAAATAAAATAAAAATAGTGATGCATAGTTTGCTACTAAAATATGTTCCAAATGATCTTTGTTTCCAAAAATTATACCTCACAAAAAAGGCCAATATCAGGTAAAAAAAATAGACAATGGCAAGCTTAATTAATTAAGTGCATTTAATTAAGACATTTCTAGGCTCCATGAAATTAAAGGATAAGATTTGATCTGGTAAAAAAAGAAGCATGCCTAATTATTCTTTTAAGTGAAGACAAAGATCTATATAGTGGGGATATGTTTTAATTAAGTCAGAATATAATTGATATAGCTAAAATAAATGATGAATTATTGGTGTGTGTAAGTAAGTAGCTAGGAGAAGAAGAAACTCAATTATTGTCTTGCCAATAATTGTTGTACACTGTTGACTTTTGTTGACTCTTATTTTTTCTTTTTAGTATAGTACATATATATATAGTTTAATTAACGTGTTTAATTTGTTTGGCACAGATCCAAGTGCTGAAGTGATAGCACTATCACCAACAACACTAATGGCTACAAACAGATTCGTATGTGAAATATGTAACAAGGGTTTTCAAAGAGACCAAAATCTTCAACTGCACCGAAGAGGACACAACTTACCTTGGAAGCTTAAACAAAGAACTAGTGCAGAAATTAGAAAGAGGGTTTATGTTTGTCCTGAACCTTCATGTGTTCACCATAACCCTGCAAGAGCACTTGGTGATCTTACTGGTATTAAAAAGCACTTTTGTAGAAAGCATGGTGAGAAAAAGTGGAAATGTGATAAGTGTTCTAAGAAATATGCTGTTCAATCTGATTGGAAAGCTCATTCCAAAATATGTGGTACAAGGGAATACAAATGTGACTGTGGAACCATCTTTTCCAGGTATGTGTGAAATGTGAATAAAAACTTGTGGTTTAATTTGACTTTTGAACAGTGTTTCTTTCTTAGTTTCTTGCACCAGTTGAACTTTCATGCACTAGCTGTCGTTTACTGATATTAATAAAGCGTGTGCGTGCCGTTTTGGCAGCTAAGAATAAGATAGACTGGGCTTTGACCATATACACCCTATGAATATGAAGTATGAACTACTTTTCATTTCAGTTTTTCTTTTTTGAGTAATGATGCATAGACATCCTTAAGTGGCAATACACCATTAGACATCCACACAAAAATCGGATACGTGGTCATATGGACCCCACACAAACACACTTTCTATTTCATCTCATCTTGTCTCTTCCCAATGCATGGGATGTATAAATGTGTATGGGAATAAAGGATGTCTATGTAACATTTTCCTTTCTTTTTTAACTTTTTCTAGTTTAGGTTTTATGAGTGTGATCATATATTTAGACATCTATAATTTTTTTTATCATTCATTCAATATTTCATTTTCTTTTTATACTTTTTTTCTATTACATCGTTAATATATTATATCATTCTCTCTAAAAAGTTGTATAATAGATTTTTGGTGTACAACTTTCTATATAATAAGAGTTTAGGTTCGATACATTGTCACCATAACTTTCTACACAGTCAGCAAATCATCATCATTTATATGTGTAATTTTAAAAATAGTTATGATTGAACTAACAATATATATGAATTAACATTTAACATCCTATACCAAAACATATTGTCTCACTCTATATATATTTATATGCAGACTTACGCTTAATGTATATATTTTTTTCACTACCAAAAAAAAAATACAGACATAAGCTTAATGTATATATTAATCATCAACAATAACAATGTGATCCATAAAATAAAATAACAAATTGATCATATAACGTAACCGAAGAAATATTAAGATGTCTTAACAAATTTTTCTCTAACAAATTTTTGTTAGTAGTTCGTTTAATGAAATGTTAGTAGTTAAAGAAATTAACTATTAACATTTCACTATAAAATAAAAACTGATTAGCATTCGATCATTTATATTAATATGCATAAAGAAGTGTTCCTTGAGTACAATTCTAAGTTACTAGATGCTTGCAAAAAAAATATTATAGTTACTAGCTAGGTATATATTATTAAATTTATTTGGCTCAGTCAAAGATTCCTACACGTATGTATAGGGTGTATAAAAAAACATTAGTCTTTTTATTATTTCATAATACCCATGCAGGTCCTCATGAGCAATTATATATTTCATATTTACTTGTGTTGGTAGATATATATGTTGAATAGGAGTTCAACTTAATTTTGTCTCTTAAATTCAAGGGTTATAAAACTAACATTCATCTAGTAGTGTTTTTTAATTGGTTTATTTAATATATGCAGAAGAGACAGCTTCATTACCCACAGAGCATTCTGTGACGCATTAGCTGAAGAGAACAACAAAGCCAACGAAGGTGTAATTTCAAACTTGCAACACCAACCAATCTCAAATCTCGTTTCCTCATTACCTTTAAACCCCATTAATAACCCTCAAATTGGTGGAACTGCATCAGAATTCAACAACCATTCAGATCACAAGCTCCCATTATCATCACCTCATGAACTCATGTCAGTGCCACCAAAACCCTTCAGCAACAACATATTCACTAGAAGCCTTTCATCATCAACTTCATCTCCTTCTCTTCAACTTAGTTCAAATAATTCACTCAACAACATCTTGGAAGAAAATGGTTCACTCCATTTATCTGCTGCTACCTCACCTCACATGTCAGCCACTGCATTGCTACAAAAAGCTGCTCAAATGGGTGCAACTGTGAGTAATAATAATGCAGGTATCATGACGGATAAAACTACTGTTACTACGAACATGATGGCGCCACCGCAGTTTGGTGTGGTGCAACAACAAGGACATGCTTTCATGAACCACTACATGCAACAGCAACAACAACACTACAATAATAATTTCAATGCAAATGGGATAATAAATGGAGGTATTGGAATGAATGGAGTTGATATGTTTAATGCTATATTGGATCAAAGTAAGGCTTTATCGAAGATCATTGAACAAAATAATCAAACTCAAAGCATTAATAGTGTTGTTGGAGGTGGAGGAGGAGGTGCATCAAGTAATAGTAATAATGTTATGAACATTAGTGGAAGTAAGGGTGGTGGGGATGTAATGACACTGGATTTGTTGGGGATAGGAGGAGGAGGTGCACATAGTAATTTCTATGGAGGGGGTACACAACAACAACAGGCAGAAAGTGCAGCTGCAGCAGCAGCAGCAGATGAGGTTTGGAGAAATTGGTCAACCAAGAATGGAGGGTTTGAATCTTTTTCAGCAACAAGCAACATTTGAAAACACCACCTAGTTTGGTTGGGGGAGCTAAGAAAATAGTTAATAATAGTATTCAACTTTTTGAATTAGTGGGGTTGCTTTAATTTTATTTTCTGTTTTTTATTTTTAGTATTATTTATTTGACTACCCCACACCCCCCTTCCTTTCGACCATGACACATCAAATCATTGATATTAATTGGTCGATTTTGTATTCATGACAAACTAGCTAGCCAGGGTAAGTGTTATGTGTAGACTCTTATGATGGTCCCATAAATTTGTATTCAAATGTTATAATGGCAAATCATTAATTATAAGACTTCCCTGTTCAATATTCACGTTTGGATTTTCATTATACACATACGTACATATATTGCCAATGAATGCACAAATTAAAATGTAGTGTACACAGAGGAATTGAGAGCCACAAAAACTAGATAAGGGCAATGCTATCCAAACCAATCAAAATCCACCAGTTCATTATTTATTTTCTTATAATGGCATAACATGTCTTATAGAGGATGTAATACATGTTACGTGAATGACACCAGCATATATTGTTATTTATGACATAGAGAGTTGAAAGATGGCAGTGCAACTGCGACTGCAAACGAGTTTTGGAGCATGGAACAGAAATTGCATAGGTGTAACACGATGTTCCAGTGATAGAGAAGAAGTGAAAGTGAAAGAAGCAGTAGTTTGGTCTCCTGCTGAGGAATTGGCCAAGAAATTTGAGAGGCGGCTTCTAGTGGGAATAGGTTCAGCTTCACTTGTAGCTTTGGGTGCAAATTTTGGTGGCATCACTAGTTTTTTTCTTGGTTTGTCACCACAGAATGGTCGTAAGCTGAAGCTAGATGTGCTTTATCCCATAGGAGGCTACACACGTTACATTGACACAAGAGAAGGGTTCGGTAATTTATTTATTCACTTTATTATATTAGTATTATATTCATACATTAAAAAGCATGGTAGTACATTTAATTAATTGTTAATTTGGGATGATATATTAAAATAATCAGAATTTATATACCCGGTGAATTGGGTTGGAGATCAGACACTGCTGTATCGAGCTGCTAAAAAAAGAGAAATGGAACTATCATTGGATCCTCCTCCGCTGAATTTACGGCCACGTTCTAATGTCAATGAACCAGTTGTCGCATTTGGTCCCCCGGGTTCCAATGGTGAACTCAATGTCAGTGTTATTGTTTCCCCCGTTGCTCTAGACTTCTCGTAAGTATCCATCCATTACTACTAGCTACCACTTCACTTTATTTCTTAACACTCGTTAATTGGAATATACTTTCACTTATTTTTCATGTGCTTACTGAAAACTTGAAAACAAGGATTACTGAAAGCGTGTGGTTTTAACTTTCAAGGATTGAAGCATTTGGAAGCCCTGAGGAGGTGGGGGAAGCTGTAATTCGGACCATAACAGGATCGGGGCAACGGCCAGACGTGAAGGGAACATTGGTAAAATCAAGTTTGAGAGAAGATACTGTTAGAAATGCCAAATACTACGAGCTGGAATTCAGAGTTGAGAGTCCTTCATTTAGGCGACACAATGTTTGTGTCTGCTGTGCTTGTGGTGGGAGGCTCTTCACGTTAAATGCTCAGGCACCTGAATCAGCCTGGCCAGGAGTGAAGTCGGATTTCTATACAATTGCAGATTCATTCAATCTTACAACTTAGTGATTCAGTTGAAGCTTTTTATGGAAAATAACAGTGGTAGTATCTCCAAGAGACTGAGGCTAGGACATGGGAGTACAAATAGAATTTATATCCAGTAGGTCGAACTTGTAACTCTTATTTTGTTTGCAAAGCTAAGGTTTTGATTTGCTTGGCTACATAGGTTCCCAAAAACTAATGCAGTTTCGGTTGTGTTTTTAATCTGAAAGGTGCCTGGCTGATGCCAATTCTGATCCCCAAACATTTCTTAATTTAATTAAAAGGTCAGCACGCTCAAATAGAAATAATTTTGTGACTTCATATATATTACAAAATTACATGTTTCTATTGCACTTTTTGAAATAAATTACAGATCTGAAATCTCTCGTTACATGATTCTCTATGTCTAACGTCGGTAACTATTATACACATTCAACAATTATCTACGTATTTGATCTACTACACTTAAACATACTAACTTTTAAAATACTGCTCAAATACAGTTACTGTACATAACTACTTTCCTGATTTGAGACTAAGCTAAAAGTGGATGTTCAAGCACAAGTTATCTGCCTCTGCTTAGACATCTTCTCGTAGTTCTCAGAAACCATTGCAGTCAAATTAGGGTCTCCGTATCCGATCTCTCCACCAAGTCTGGTAAAACACAGTCAAGCAAATGAATTTACTTTCTATTTCAAGATGTTCTGAGATGAAAAAATGGGACAGAACACAGAGAGGCAACGGGGCGTGTAGTGGGAGAGAAAGAGAGATAATGCAATTAATCAATAAAGTATGAAATTTACATACTTTGGGTCAAGTACAAGTTTCTGAACTTCTTTGATTGCTGAACTTGCTGCATAAAGAGATATCTTCCCCACCTGCATAAATGTCCAAAAATAAGTTCAGGACTTGAGAACTACGTGTCAATACATATAAACGATAGGCATTATTTAAAGGAGAGAAAAATCGCACGCAAATGGTAATGAGCAAAAGGAGAACAATTATGTGCAACTATTTGCTTTGCTGACCTCCAAAACTTGAAGTTTTGCTTCATGTTCGTTAGGTAGACGGCGAACCTCCTCTGCCAATCTTACAGCCTCTCCCAGGCTTTCAGGAGATAAGAAATCAAGGGCCAACTGAACAGTGGACTGAAATTTTCAAAATAAAGAGATGATCACATTACTATGACAAATTGGACACAGGAGAGTTCACAACGATTTCATAAAACAAAAGGATTTCAAATTTTATTTATCAAATTAAATAGTGTGATAATTGTATAGTCAGTTGTAATGAATACAGGCCAATCTATAATAAATATGGTTAAAAACCGCAGTAAATTAGTATTTTAGTCCAAAAAGAACAGTAGTGTAAATGTTATTTTAGTTATCATAATTCCTAATAATTCCTAAAGAGTTGACCCCTTTAGTTAAGACTTCAGAGTTCAGGCCCTACACAAAAAAATCATTATTATAAATTATATTGGCCTCCTTAAGCTTTGTCCACATCACATTAGTTTAACTCCCCTCTAATGGCCAAGGCAGGTTTGTGTAATTTCTAAATCAAAAGGCAAGAGGGGTAGGTGCATGTAATTTGGGGAAATCTTATGAAGATCGGTGTTATTAATCTAAGAAATATTCCATCTCCGAACAAGCCAAACACTTAAACTGTGACCTCAGTACACAAGAACGTAGGTACAACTCCAAGCTCTTAACCTGCAGTTGTAAAGTTCTTCCAACAGACGGATGGGGTAACATTAACTTTGGGTTTGGGAAGGAAAACTCCACCCAGAATAACAACTACCAAAGTTATCAAAGGACTTGTATCAATATACTAGATAGATCATCAATAGAAAATAGGCTAAACTACAGTTTTGGCCCCCTAAGTTTGCCAATGTTGCGATTTTGGCCCCCTAATAAAAAAAATTAAAATTTTGACCCTTAAAATTTAGCCCCTTTGCAATAGTGACCTTTTGATCCATTTTGACCGGGTCAACACCTACGTGGCAGCCACGTGTGTAATTACTAAATAAAAAAATAAAATAAAATCCACTTAATCATTTTCTAAATTAAATAAATTAAAAAAGAAATTGAAAAATAAAAAAAAATAGATAAGGAAAAAAAAAACAAGGATAGGCATGTGTGAGAAGGGGGTCACGTGAGGTTCTGAATGGACAAGAACAACAACTTCATCTCTTTCCTTCATGTTGAGATTTCACACTCTTTCCACCAGAAGCTTCTTCTTCTTCTTCTTCAATTTTCTGGGTTTAAGAATTGAAATAGCTTCATCTTCCGTAAACCCATAAATTCATCCACAAACCAAAAATTCATCCTCAAATTCATCCCTAAACTCATAATTAATCCCCAAATTCAGACATTTATCTTTCCATAAACTCAAATCTCATCTTCAAATCTAGAACATACCAACAATAACAAACTTTAATCTCAAAATCCAAATCCTCCTTTATTGAATATCCAGAATCCCAAAAAATCAAAGTCCAGATAAATATTAAAATCAACAAATTCTACAATCACTAATATTATCCCAATTGCAAGTTCTAAAAGACAATCACACTCAATTAAAGCGTTTCTGAGTTCATTGGGAGGCATGTTTTTGCCAAACTCAATCACACCCCACGACAACATTGTCGTCGTAAACACCATCGGAAACTCAAATTTGATGTTATCACCGGCGTCGTAGTAACCTCCGATAAGATCAGCGTTGTAAGTCCACCCATCACTCAAACCTGAATTCGCACGCCACTTCTGTCTCTGGTCCTCTGGTAAAAACCCCGATCGTTGTCCTTCAAAGAACATGATTGCTTTCGATAATGCCTCCGTATAATCATGCCCATTCACACTTCTTCCTCCAATCGCCAGTAGTAGAACAAACAACAACAATTTGGCTAATGCCATTTTGGAACTATAAAATGGGGGTTTTGGGTGAGGAAATGTGATGAATGAAATTAATGGGTTGTGTGTGAAGAGAGAGAGAAAGAAAAGCACGTTTTTGTTGTTATTGGTATCCTTTCTTTGAACCAATTTGATTTGGTTTTGATTATTCTACAGAAGAAGATGATTGAAGAGTCGTGAGAGAGAAAAGAGAAGAAGATTTTGTGTTTTTAAGATCTTTGAGAAGAGGTGTACAATGAATCTGGGTTTGACTTGTGTGGATTGAATATTGATGATTTTTTTTTAATGTTAATTGGTGAGGTGGAATTTTTTTTATTTTAAAATTAATAAATTGCACGTGTGGCATGCCACATAGTGGTTGACTTGGTCAAAATTGGCCAAAAGGTCACTATTGCAAAGGGGCTAAATCTTAGGGGTCAAAATTTTCATTTTTTTTATTAGGGGGCCAAAATCGCAACATTGACAAACTTAGGGGGTCAAAACTGTAGTTTAGCCTAGAAAATAATAAACAAAGTCAACTATCACTGTTAATTGGTTTCATTTCAAATAGGCTGAACAGGAAAACTACAAACTAACTTAGGCACTCATATAGGAATACTTCCTGTATAATTTAAATTACATGAGTTATGCTACTATCAGCACTGACATATCACTCTTTGACTCAGTTGCTAGATTAAATATTTCGCAATAACTATATAGATAATATTAATAATGGTAGACACTTAATCAGATGAAAATTCCATCCTTTGAAAGTAGTTTGAGAAATGGGTATAAAGTGAACTCACACGGAAAATGAACTCACCTGAACATTTCTTGCTTGAAAAGGGCAACCAGCAGGAACAAATATAGCTTCCCCCAAATTCTGTTCAAACGACCACGGCTCCACTCCTACTCAGGAAGACATTAACCACATTAGAAAGGAAGAAGATAAATAAAATCAATTATATTCCGAAATTTTAGTCTACCCACAATTTGGCACAATAGTATTAAGCTTTTATTGATAAATAATACGTGTTCAAATTGCTCTCAGATACCTCAATTAGACCTCATAGAAGTTCTTTTAGCCTGAAAATGTATTTTCCCATTATTTTTGTGGCAAAACATTGAAAAACATAATGAAGACTGTAGACAGATACTGACACAGGATGCATCAACCCAGTAACTACAACATTCCCTTCCTCTTGGCTCAAAAAACTTCAAATAGAGCACTTCAGGAATGGTTATCCTCGTATTCACTTCCCTTCATAAATAATTAAACTCCCAAGCAAAGGGAGTTGAAGGGGAGGGGACCCTTGACACAGTGATTACTGTTGCTACCATGTGACTTAACGATCACAGGTTTGAGTCGTGAAATCAATATCTGGCAAGTGCAAAGCAAGGGTTCCACAATAGGTCCTACATGGTGGGAGTGGGAACTATAGTCCAAATAAGAAGAATTATTTTGTTCAGCTTCCACCATTGTTGTTGCCCACCATTAAAAAAAACTTTAAGAAATTGTAAACTTTGTGGGAGTGATGAAGTCCAAAAGGGCAAGGCACTATATAGTTTCACCTGCTCCAGCCTAACCTACTACTACTATATCTACCGCTTAACAATTCATAAAAACAAAATTAAGATCTTACCAAATTCTTCCTTCAACTTTCTTTTATGGTGTCTGTCAAGAAAAATAGCTCCACCATAAAGAGGACATGTAACCTTGAATCCAGAGTAAAATTACCATCAGCAACAAAATATCAAAACAAGTAATATAACCTAAAAATTGGTAAGAAGTGTCATTTCAATTGTTTTGTAAAACTTAAAAATTTACTCACTATATCATCTGAATTCCCAAATTCCTTCCAATGCATTTTCAAATATTCAGTCACCTTTGGAACATCCTGCCGACGAAAGACATCCCAAAGAACTCCAGGATGTGTTATCTCAGAGACGTCTCCATTTTGTCTTAATGGAATTTCACAATTAACCAAATTCTCTTCGGCACTAGAATAAACTTCAACCGCTTGATCCATAGTTGAATCTTTCTGGTCTGATTCCAAATCCAGTCCATTAACTTTTGTACAAAAGGATGAATCGGGTGAACTCGCTCTTGAACATATATCTGGATCCCCATGAGATTCTTTCGCCTCAGATTCCTTAGAAGTTTTCTGCATCATTTCAACTTTTGTCCGCTGCCAGTCCTTCAGCTTTACTTCACTTGAATGAACCAAAAGGTACACCTGTTGTTGAAAAACAGTAAATTGAGTGTAAAAACAACCAGTACAGTTGTCATTTGTTACTTCACTCATACAGCCAACTACTTTCCTTTTCTTTCTTCAAATAAATCAAAACTCTAACATTTCACTCTAGAAAATGTAGCAGGAAAAGGAGACAGATAGACAAAAATATAAATTAGTGCTTTACAGAGTTTGGGTAAACAATTCACATGTTTGGGCATTTGAATTTAAACGGCACAGTATTAATTGTTACCAAGCACTTGCAAATTAATAACCGAAAGCTGCAGATGCATAATTACAAATATAATAAAGGCTTAATTGCACTTTTAGCCCCCTAAGTTTCTAAATTGTGCGATTTTAACCCCCACTTTTACCCCCAGGTATGTGGATGGATACTAAGGGCGTCAAAATCACACACTTTAAAATTTGGGGGGGCCAAAAGTGCAATTATGCCTATAGATATAATAAACAGCTTGCATGCATTAATCAGAAAATTTAGAGAATAAATACATAACTAAACATATATTAACAAATTAATTATCAAATTAATACACTTGAAATTTAAACCAAAACTATAATGAAGTTGCAGTTTGTAAAATAATCTGTATCCACTCAAACTCAAAAGTGCATGAAATAAAATGGCTATGTGGCATATCTTGGGTTAATGAGGATGGAGAAATATACCATGTCACGCATATTGAAGTGGAGTTTTGTCACAGAATCACCTCTGCCAAGTTCATCACTAATCCCATAAGATATATAGATCTTGGGTCCTACATCATTCTGCAAGGAGTAATGAGGCAATTTAGCTGCAACATTAAGAAGGCCCCACTTGGAGTGAATATACTGAAGTAAAGGCAGTTTGCTGATAAATTCAGGTCTTTGGTACAAAAGAAATTCTTCAGATGCACGAGGTGTAGGCCAATCCTTCAGCTTCAATATTTGTGGCGAACCATTTTCAAGAATATGCCCCTCAGAATATCCTTTCATGAACTGATTAAGCTCGATATCAATCTACCAATACAAAGAAAAAAATCAGCCATAAAGTAGAGTAATTTAAAAAATAATCAACTAGTAAAGAGAGAGGCAGTAGAAAATCAATACAATTTCAACTGCCAAAAAGAGATCTACAGATGTGTACCTCAGACCCATCTAAGCAATCTATGGCCTTAACCATTCTGCTATCATCTTTCATATTCTCATCTGTTGTCTCAAGAATCCCTCTCCATATGACCAATGGGTCCCAGCTTGAAATTGATGACCTATCAAATACTTGCTTAACGATAATGGGCTCACCAGTTTTCCAGTGTATTCTAAACATGCCAATCCCATCAGTTTTGAGTTCTTCAGATGTTGGACAATAAAGATAATTATCATTGCTAGCCTCTCTGTGAGAATATTGGCAAAGTCTGAGAGCATTCAATCCGGTTTCTGGCGGACCACCAGCATCACTCGTTCTGCATCCACTAACCATTTCCTCTACATTTTTTACCAATTTCGCGACCCAATTCATCTTGAAAATCCGACTTAAATTTAATGATGAATAACCACAACCACCATACTCCTTAGGAGGGCATGGAATACTTCCATTGTCATTGGATCTCCAGTGAGGAAACTTGCTTAATATGTTTCGATCAGTAGTTTTTGCTTGCTCAGTTTGAGGTTCTTCACTCTGATGTAAAGTAGCTTCCCGAAGATCTCGACAACAAATAAGACACAAATCATATGAACAACTTGGGCAGCGTCGATGATAATCAGTGATAGGTATCCTACATAAATTGCTGCAAGAAAACAAAACAACATAAATAATTAGCCATATACTACAAACGAATAAGGAACATCTTCTCATGATTCTTATGCACCCTTAAAAACCATCAATTTCAATATAAGTGTCATAGATGTACCAGCACATCTGCTCGTCTGCATTCAATTTTGTCCTTGGAAGATCTATTTCAGCACCTGTGAAAGAAACCATTATTTCCACATCGTCAAATACTAGTACACTCAAGAAAAAAGTAAAGTACAGTCAAATACCAACGGCAGTTCAAGGCTGCAAGCAAACCCAAATAAACTTTAAAATACAACTTACCACGCAACTTCTTTTCCAGTTCAACTTCAAAACATTGTTCTCGGTGGATCTGCTTTACCACGGGAAGCACTGACGAGAGCAACACGTGCAAATACTGTAACTTATCCAGTACAGGTATCTCACGTATCCGAACCTTAATATCAGCAAAACCATAAATTTTATTGACCAGAAAAGGAATTGCATATGCAAAACTTTGAAGGTGTGCATAATAAAATGGTATGGCTAGTAACTCTCAAAGTACCTTTATTGAATTATCACTACGTAGGCAAATTTTACAATTGCATATACCACGACATGCAGGGCATATCTTCTGAATTTCATCCAATGGAATGTCAGAATACCTGTAAAAAGCACACCATAACACGCAGTCACCATCGGGAAGTAAGGAGCGGCGAAAAAATCAACCGAAAGAAGGTATCTTCACTAAAATTGCATGCTCACCATGTTGATATGCAGCTATCACAGTATCCTCTCCTATCACACTTAAGGCACCAAGTAACATCTTTAACATTCTTCCTACACTGATGGCAAGTCTGCCCGCCAGTTTCTTGAGAAGAATCCGATGTTCCATTAGAACATTCCTGCAAAGCAATTTTCAAAAAGCAACCTTTCAATCATCAACATAACAAATCCCTCCCATTCCATTACAAACAACTACCTCCATTCCTAAATATAAGACCCTCTTGAGAAAATTCTTTAACCCTTTTTACAAAACCCACTTTAAATTTTCAACTGCATTAATAATTTCTTTGCAAACACACCCCTATTTATTTTACATCTTTTTTCAACAACCAACAATAAATACTATGGTTAAAACATAAACTAACTCTCTCTCTCTTGGAGGTTTAACCTTTCAAAATAATACTGCTTAATTACTAACAAATTTAATACCAGGAGTATTAACTTTCTTAATTCTAGTGATTAGGCCAATAGAGTCTTATATTTTAGAGACGGAGGTAGTAGTTAGCTAACCATACAAAACTTACAGTGTTGATATCAACATCCATGCTCCTGCCTGTTATTTTCCCGGCAGAATCGTCACCAGAAGCATGTTGCGAATCATTCGAGACCCAATTCTCTTCAAACAGAACAGCATCCTCATCAGGCGAAACATCACCAGCATCACCAAGCTTGGAAACATTATTTCCAGAAGAAGAACCAAGAACACCCTCGGGAGTATACCGAAACTGATTCTTAGAAACCTTATCAAACAACTTCTTCCCAGAGGAAGAAGAAGAACGATGATTATTATTATTAACCGCAGTGGAAAGAGGGGCATCAAAATCATCACTCTTACTCTCCAAATTAACATCAGAATCAGGCTTAGATTTCTTGAGATTAGCTCTCATGGCGGAATTGGCTGCTCTTTTCTTGGCTTGAATGTAATGCTTCTCGCAAACGGTTTTATCTGGCATCGACATGGCTGTGCATCTCCATTGTTTCCCGTCTGATCTCTTGCAACGTAAATCGTCTGGAATTCCTACATTCTCATCGATGTTGTTCGATCTTGCTTGATCCATTATCTCTGAACAAGAAGAAACTCACAATTGAATTGAGAAATTGAGTGAATTGAACTAAACCCTAGAGAGAGAAACCCTAACGCGAAGTAGAGAGAGAATTGGGATTGTGGTTGTGAAGAGTTTGAAGGAAAAGGAACGAACCTGTTGTTGAAAGTTGTTACGGTGTGAACATTTTGGGAATTTTTGTTAAGTTGAAGAAGCGACGTCGTTTTAGTGATGGAATTCAGAAACTAGTAGCTTACTGTGTCTGTCTGTAAGTGCAAGCAGAAAAGGAGAAGGGATCACCATTCTTGCGTCTGCAGTATTATTTGGATCATATGCAAAAATAACACTAATATTTTTTTGACTTTTTTTTTAGTAAATATTTTTTTGACTTTTTTCTTTGACAAAAAAAAAACAGTTTTTTTTAGGAAAAAAAATGTTTTTTTGACTTTTGTCACATACTAAAATAATCAATTATCTTTGTTATTTTTTACATTATTATTTATTTTTTCTATAATATATTTAAATTTTTTTATCATATTTCATTAATTTCACTCTACAATAAAAATAATCAAGGTTGCATTGAGTTTTAAACACAATAAGTGAACATTATTGAAAATTATCCTCTAAATGTGACAGTAAAAAGAGAATGGGGAAAATCGTTAATTAAGTTAGTTCAAGTTATTATAAACCTATAAAATCTCTATAACTTTATTAAGATTTATCATTGATGAAATCACTAGAAATGTAAATATTTTGAGAGCTTTGATTTACAAGTGTTCTTTTAAAAAAAAAAAAAAATTATTACTATAACAATTAATGTAGTAAAAAATACACTAATAAATCTCATATCTGAAGATTGTATTTTTAAGGTTGGATTCGTGCCTAGATCTCTTACCAAGTTGAAAAAAAAATCTTTATGTGCCTCATTCATCAATTTTGCCGTCTTAACTCCAAATTTTAGATAAAAGACCCTTTAGTAATATGAGAGTTTTCCCTTGATTGAAACTCATTAACAACTTGAGTCGAACGAATAGTTTTGATTCATCAAAAAATTAATTCTTTTACTGAATAATATAAATATAAATATTGTTGATGCTTATGAATATGTGTCTGATCCATCATTATTGCTTCCTTTTCTTTTCTAATGAAAATAGACAGTGAGATTAAGAGACATAGAGAATTAGGAGAGGAAATGAAAAAAAGAAAAAGAAAATGAGAGATCCACATCCTCCGGAGGAATGAGAGGAGAAGAAATAAGATATCTTTCACTTATTTGAAGGTTTATGTGTAGACGTACTACGTACAAAGGTTCAACTCATGAAGGAGGAAGTGAAGAAGACTATTAATCTCCTTTAAAAAAAGACTATTATAACGTGGAAAACATTTGAAGAATTTATCAAAGCACTATAAAACCCTTTTCTACAAGTTCATCAAAAAAATAAAAAGACTTCCATTTGAGTTGTAAGTCTTCCATTTGAGTCGTAGCACTATACTTCCTTTCTTTTTCCCAAAACCTACCGTTCCCTCCAAAAGTTCCAAATAGATACCTGTTTTTTTATTTTAAGGGACCAAATAGATACTTGTTAGCATTTGCCTTAATTTTCTCAATGTTATTCCAACTTATCCACTTAACACAAACTCTACTTACTTGAATTAAGATGAGTATCTCGGGGTGCACTCAAAATAAATAATCTTAATCGAATTTATAATTATAGAGGTCATCTGGCCATATGAAGGGCCTTCACTATTTTGATCTACAATATTTGGAAATAACATTACAACAAAATTGCGGAGCCTGTTACAAGTTATAAGGCTCTGTACGAAAAGAGCAACCCTATCAAATTGCCTTTGTCTTTTTGTGTTTTTGTCTATCACCATTGCTTGCACCGTCCTTTTTAAAACCTTTGTGCGGTTTTTTTGATACCTGAAGAAAATTGTAATCCGTCGGTAAAATACAAAGAAATAACAGTGTAAGGTTATTTTAGATACCATTTTTTACACATGCACATAAAATATAATAGCTCTATTCAAAAGTTATTTTCATGTATACAAAGGTCCAGTTCAACAAAGTTTTATAGAGGATCATACCCCAGCAGAGATGGCCATCAGAGGGTCACCGCCTTTCCTTGATTTTCTCTTGGATCCCCGTCGGTGATTATTATTTCCCATTGCATCTCTGGTAAGCTTAACCATTGCCCTTGCCTCTTTTGTTGTTTTGTCTATTAGGTAATCTGGAACATCGCGAAGGTGTGGAGGAGGAGCAGTTTTGCTCAAAACTTTGTCATGTTTCAATAGATCTGCTCAAGTAAAATTTCAAAGGTTCAAGTTTAACTTCTTCAAACATGAAAAAGGCAAAAATAAATGTCAACCCAACAATACATACAGTAACAATAAAATGAACCAATAACATTACCTAAGTCTCTTGGATTGGTTTGAAAGTGAGCCGTCAGCCTAAAATGGAAAAACAAAGGTGAGCAGGAATGGATTAAAAGATGAAAAAAAGTTAAGATCGGAGTTTACAAATCTCGAGCATAACGCATTCAATACCAGGGACTTACTTTGCAGAGTTCAAAATTTCATTCCTCAAATCCTGGGCTCGTGATTCTCGGACAGCAATTTTAGTTACACTCTTTGCAACATCCTGCAAAACAATGCCAATCATCAATACAGTTTACAGAGCAGCTAGAGTGCCATAATATCATCTATATATTTTCATTTGAAATCAAAAAATAACTGCAAAGTAGTGGAAGATGCTAGTAAATCTAAATATTCGCAAGTCTAACTGGAGACAGAAACGACATGGTATTCAATCATAAAAATAATGTTTATTGTTTGACTGAACACAAACTTTAAGACAGTGTTTGGTAGCTAGAATGAGAGAAGATAGATAAATTGGTTGTTTTGCAACCCTATTATAATCCAATGTTTGTTGAGTCAATGTGACACGATAGGATAACCTTACCTAGTAGGCTTTCCCTAATACTAACCTATACCCTAAGAAGCTAGATTTAAGATGAGTGGGATAGTATATTATTTTCCCTTTTCACCATTGTACGTGACTCACTCTCCCTTCTCCATGACAACACACGCTGCCGGATACCTTCCACCGCCTCCATCCAGCACCCTCCGCCACTCCTAACACCTTCAGCTAAAGCTGCCACAAGGTACTCCTGATCGCCACCTGGCATTATCCACCACGACCTATGCTGTTCCAAAGCTCGTTTTTGCTTCCCAGCTTCGTCCACTAGTGCAAAACACCGTTCACTACACGTCACCCAACACCATCGCCAAAATCACTTGTCATCACCACTTGACACCCTCCATTTTTTTTTATCATATAGTATCATCATTGTCTAGTCTCCACCTCAAAAACAAAATAGGATAACAGTGACATAATACTGTGTGTGCATTAGATAGGAATAGGGTATCATTGTCTAGTCCACCTCAAACACAAAATAGGGTAACAATGACATAACAATGTGTGTGCATTAGATATGAATAGGAAAAGATCCATATTAAGCTCATACCCGTTCCTAATCTTATCTGTATCCTATCATGGAAACCATATGAGGTGAGATGAGATGATTTCATTTTTAAACGAAAGGATTCATAATCAGTTTTCTTTTGTTTCACAAAAAAATCATTCAAGGTTCTCATTGGTTGATGCATCTATGATATTTTTGTTGAGAGTATGGGAAACGATAACTCACCTCAGCCCTATACCGTAAAGATTCAACTGCACTCTTGGTGAGTAAGGGAAACTCTGCAATTGAGTTTGAGCCGTTGTTTTCATTGTCCCCAACAAAAGATCTTACTTCTTCAAAGGTATCCATCTCATCTGTAGAAACCTATGAGGAAACAAGGAAAATCTAAATGCCAGGGTTATGTAGCTTGGATGTCAATAGTATACCAAAAGAACAAAACGGATTAGAGAGCAAAAAATCAAAGAGTCACAATACTTTGCAAAATTTACTCGGTGGAAAAGAGGAGTTTTGTTTATCTTACAAACTTACCAAGGAGATAGAAGTACCAGAACTGTATGCTCTTCCAGTACGTCCAATTCGATGTACGTATCCTGTCACACTGCGGGGCATTTCAAAGTTTATAACCTGTTCATCAGCAAGATAAAGCAGTAAGTAAATGATTTCAGTGAACATGGCAATCTCCCAATGAAACAAAGATATGAATCAGAAGATGAAATCTACGATAGTATACAACTCTTATTATAATTACACATGCAGATCAATAGTAATTTCAAACATACACACCAGACAAAAACATGTCAGAAAGAGATATAAGAGTTGGTATGCATACCGTGTAAACATTTTTGAAGTCAATTCCCCTAACTACTCCGAATTCCGAATCTAATTTTAGCTTTGTATATTTTTTAGACTTTTTTGATCCAACAATATTTTCCTTAGGTGCTTCATCCTTCTCCGCTGACTGGCTGATATCTGTCGCAATTAGATAATCAAATAGGCCGGCATTGAATTCCTGATGAAAATAAGCTTATCAAAATCATGTAATAAAATGTTAAGCGTATATCTATAAATAAATGAATTAATAAAAATAATAATAATAAATCCACATTTAAGAACACAAGGATTTGGTTTGTTTAAACATTTTATGTTGTTTAATTTTAATTTACAAAATGCCATCTAATTTTCCATTAATTTTGCTCGGAGGTTTTGATGGAAACAAAAAAGTATTCTATAAAAAATTGGAAAAATAGAAAACATGATGACACTTTGGTAATTACAAGTAAAAATGAAAATGAAAATAGAATATGTTTCTCCAAACCAAAATCACCATAAACTTCTCCTAATGTTTCACTAGTACGAACATTTCATAGGACTGGGTTAAGTCAAAAAAACCTTAGCAGCTATAATACCAAAAGAAAGAAGGAAGTGGATAAAATTACATACCTCAAGAATATGGAGACGGGAATTCTGCGGCAATTCAGCATTTAAAACAGCCGACTTGATCCCAAACTAGAAAGATAGATAGGGCAAAGATTAAAAAATGAGAGAGGAAGAAGTGATGAAAACAAAATAATCTCAGGTGCAAAACTATAAATGTTCAGACTGGTGGAAGAAGTGTGGTTGAGGAAATAATTGTAAATAATAAACATGATTTTCCTGAGTTGAGCAAAACTCCAAATCATTTTGAGCAGACATATTTAAGGCAACAAAAAATTCAGATTACAGAAAATATGCTTATTGATTATTACCCATTATACCGATGCAGTTTAAATATCAACGCGAATTGTTAAAAAAATGTGCCAACATCAATGTATGACATGTAGTGTGATATAACATGTAAGATTGGATGGATTAAATTTAATTGATGAATACAAAAAGATGCAAATGCTTGTCAATAATCATCTATACCAAAATCTCAAGCTGTTAAATATAGGTTCTTGAATGGTGTTACATCTAACAAAGCCCTCTCACATAAGAACTATTTGAACTTTAATCATGAACAAGGTCATAGGTCCACTCTACCATGTGATAAAATTTAACTTTTATTACAAAGAATGGGCATGACCAAGTTCAAATTCTTGACCACTTGGTAATATAACCTTTAATATCATGCCATTGGCCAACTATCTCAAGTGCATAAACCTGTTAGATGAAAACTTATCAATGATTTTATGTCTGGCACGTACCTTCTCCAAGAATAGTTTCAATCTGAAACTCGTATCTATGTTATTAGTGAATATCAGAACTTTCTTTTGGACTAACTCCAACTTCAACATAGCAAGGATGTAGAGCAACTTATCATTGGCAGGACAGGAGATCTGATAAAAATATTCAAAGAAAATGGTTAAAAGCATATCAGCTCCACAGGAAAAAATGTTGAATCAGAAATAACAAACGTAAAATGAAAGAGTATGTTGGAAAATAATAATATAATTGTAAAGCTCTTTTCCTACTTAGTTAAACCTTTCCTCGCCAAAACCTATGGTTCTTTACTTCTTGGTCTGATACAAGACAGATCCCAAATATAGAAAAGAAGGCGGTCTCCCATCTCCAAAGAAAGATATGATACAATATTGTGTACAATAAAGATTTAACTTCACCGCAATTAACATTACAATATCAAGAAGACATGTAGAAAATTTATAGAATGTCTTACCCAGAACTGCTGAACATTTTTAGGGATGACCTCATCCTTACGGTTTCCCACTTCAGGCAGAGTCAAGATAACGGGGTTGTGTAAAATCAACTTTTTTAGTTTGTCAACATCATCACTGCAGAAGAAAACATTTTGTTGGAAACAATTGCAAATGGACATGATTCTACGGATTAATCCTAAAATAATATCACATAACGGTCATTCATACACAGCAATACACTAAGCCAGTACAATTTTACAGAGATAAACACTTCTCCGATAGAAAGTATATTATACAACCTTCAAAAGTGCAAAAAGATCATTATGCCTGTTTCTGTTTCTAATTTATTAATATCAACTATAAAGAAATGATGGGCTAAAACTATTAAATAAAAAATTTAAAAATTGAGGAATGAGAGATGTAGTATCCACGTCCACATTATACTACAAAGCATTTGAGCAAAAAGATAAAATATATAAATATATGGTAAGAGGGTGAAACACAAAAGACACACCTTGATGTTGCAGACATAAGAAGACACTGGCAACTTCTGGGTATGTGAGGTGTTAAAGCTTTTATGTCATTTTCATACCCATATGATAATAGAAGATCTGCCTGAAAATATTATTTTGGATACCGATCAGGTCACGGGACATAGAAAATTGGAACAATTAACAACTGTTCAACGTCTACTTGAATTGGCATTAATAAATCAAAGAGTTTTTAGTCCCTCTATTATAGCTAATCCAAGATTCAGGTACCCAAAATAATTTGAGTGAAGTTTATCTCTTAAAAAAAAAAAAAAATGTCAGTAATTGAATTTCCATCATTTTCCTTCCACTTCAAACTCAAATTCTGCTTTTCTAGTCAAAACAAAATTTAAACCTTCTTACATCCAAAACTTATCAGCCAAAATATCAAATTTCACTCAATAAAAAACAAAACTGAATCATTTTTTTTATCAAATCTTCATTACATTTCTAAAGTTCAAAACTTTTGGCCTTGTTTGGACATAAAATTCATGATACACTCTCAAACATTTTGGATAGAAAATAAAACTGGATTGTGATTGAACTAAACACAATTTTGAATCTTTGATAACTAAAAATCATTGATTCAAAAAAACTTGAGTTATCAAAATCGCATTTAGTTCAAACTAGAGAGATCAAAAGTATAGAAAATCCAAAATTAAAATTAACCAACATTATAAAAATTTAAAAGCTATAAAAAATATAAAAAGCAATAATAATTTGGATATCAAGTTGTGTAACTATTAATGAAAAGAAGTAACATTGCTTGTTGCTCATACCAATCAAATGATACAAATATAAACAATTATACTATAGTAAATTAAACAAACAATAGGCTTTATCTGATTCACCTCATCAAGAACTAGAGTTTCAAGAGAACCATTAATTGATGCTGCCTGAAGTACCGAGTTAGACAGACACTTGGCTATGCAAGCAGGAGTGGAGATTAAAACATCGGGAGGCCCAACCAATGCTGCTTGCTACAAACACAGGTTTTAGACCATTAGAACAATCATCAAATCATATTCTGAAATAAATAGAATACATGGTTTGACATGCATGTATGAACCTACTCAGAGCTGGAGACACTCGTATACCTACATGGACCCTAGCCCCTTCCAGCTTTCTATTAAATGTTTTACACCTCTAAATCTAATATTTACGCATGTTTCACATACAACTCTATTATTGTCTTATTAACTAATCTACTACAATGAACTAAAGGAGGGAAAGAAGATAAAAATGAAGGAAGTTCTCACAGCCATGTAACTTAACAAGGTAACAAACTTATAAATTACATGTAAGTTAGCTCAAAAAAATCTTTTGCACTCCAAAGAAAACGAGGAAACAAGTAATTAATTGATGCACACAGTTGAAATGTGCAGTTCATCTTTTTCTCTCATGTTTGTTATTTATTAGTGATTAGTGATGGAGTAAATACTCAAACTGATCCATCATAAAAGATACTGAGTGTGACTTGATCGCTAAGAAACGCAAAATACCAATTTGGTCTTTATAATTTTTACAAGTGAGTCAAATTAGCCCTTTTTAGAATATATTTTTTTCGAGACATTTTTAGTCTAGGGCCTAATTCGATCAACATTGATTCGTATTCGCCATTTCTAATCCAAATTGGTGTGCTAATCATGGTCCCTCGTGACGTTAAATTCCTAGCTCGGCACCTACACCTACCCCGTAGTAAGTAACATTTACAAGAACAAAAATCATAAAGAGCATAACGAACCAAGTCAGCAGCAAGCATATTGCTATTCAACTGCACAACTTTCAGTGGAACTTTGCATAGCTCAAGGAGTGAGTTCACTTCCACATATATCTGAAAAATCAAATATCAAGATATAAAATCAAGAAATAGCTAGATTTATATACAACTGAACCAACTGAAATGAACTAAATCAATTAAAAAAACATGAAAATTGAAACACTGTAAACAAAAAAGCACTGAAAATTATAATAGAAACTGAAACAAGGGAATGCACCTGTTGGCATAGTTCACGACTCGGCGCGAGAACAAAAACATTAGGAGCTAGCTTCTTTCTATCAACATTAGCAGTAAACAGTTTATGAAGCAATGGAAGAAGATAAGCAAGTGTTTTGCCAGAACCGGTTTTTGCACGAGCAACCACGTCTTTACCTTCGAGAATCAATGGAATCGCAACGTGTTGAATTGGAGTAGGTTTCTCAATTCGTTTCTTCAGTAAAGCGCGAACGAGACGTGCGTCTAAACCTAGCTCTTCAAAGCTTTGGTCCTCGTCTACTTCTTGTTCTGTATGCTCACGAGTGGTTTCATTCGCGTTTACGGTTGCTCCGGCGGCCATTACTGGTTGCGGCTAATAGAAGGGATAGGTCGTTCGGAAATTGAAAGTTTACCGGCGAAATGTAAATGCGGTCTCGCCGAGAACGAAGAAGACGAAGCTCTGTTAACTTTAGGTCAGTGCTGCCTCCTTTGTTTGTTTGATTTGTGTCATAGTTTTTGTTTGGGCCTAGAAAACAAAACCAAAACTGTATCCTTCATACCCCCAACAATTAGACCTTTACCCCCAACAAGTTTAAATTTTTTTAAAAATAACCACATTTTGTCCGCAACGTTTTAGAAAAACCACTTTGTTTCGAGCATTCTACAAAGGGATGAGAGTGGGCGATGACGAGTTACTTTTATTTAAATAGATCAGATTTAGTTAAACAGATAAATAAAGTTTGAATTTGACGTATTATATGTTAAAGGCTCTATTTTAAACTTGTGTTGATATTTTTAAACTCTAATTAAGCTTATTGAGATGTTTAAAACCTTGCTATATGTAAAGGCTTTGAAAAAACACATTTGACTAACTTCTAAGGCGGATAACATAAATAGCCTAAGTTTTGTGTTAACACTTCGTTTTATGAACTATTTAATTTACACACACCGTACTTTGTTTTGATTATAGATAGATAGATATGATGGTCTCACATGCTTGATAAATTTTATTTTTTTTTAACAAAAGTAAACAATATTCATTCATTCAAATTGATGGAGTACATCGATATAATACAAATTCAAATTCGCTAAAAACAAAAAGGATGAATCTGTGAACAAACTCACAGCATCCATGTTAATAGCATAAAACGACAAAGTACATATGCCTACAAATATGACTATATTCATGTCTTCGAAATACTCATGTCTTCGGATTTGCAACGTTGACGACGCCAAAGTTATTGTCATTGATCGGATCTGCAGTTGCTCAAAGCTAATCTTTCAACCTGAATCAAATAAATCCCGCACTAAGACGAGAAATCAAAAACACACTGCACAAAAACGGGAAATCAAAACAAACAAAGTCGTTCAGAGACGACGAAATTACAAAAACAAACGAAAGAAAACAGAAAATACGTGAAATCACTTATTCAATTAGGATATAGAAGGAAAAACAATTCGGAGGGGTGATTTTTGGGTCAAAATTGACCCTAAATCACCCCTCTGAAAAGAAGAAGAAGAAAGAGGTGACGGTTAAGGTTTGAAAAGAAGAGAATAAGAGAATAGTACTTTTTTATAAATTGAAAAATGCCTCATAAATTATTTAGAGAGCATAAGTCTAGTATGTTTAAATAAATAGGCTTTTTAGAGAGCCTCTTTGGAGCAAGGAAACCAATTGAAAGTGTAAACCATCAATTTAGTCGGTGTTTTGTGTGATCTGGCATTATACATGTATCAGTTTGTGGTATTTTGTTTTTTGAAAAAATATATTGGATTGCGATTGTTGAACATAACATTAGTTTCTAGCTTAATTTTAATATGAAAACAAGCAAAAGAATAAAACTTTATATACTTTTTAAATAGGTTTTTTCTTTTGATTATCGTGTTATCGATACATAATTTATTTTTTGTCATTTCGCAATTATTAATCTTCGTCTAAAATCATTTATGGCTCGCAAGGTGAGATTCCCCCTCCAACCTTGCATTGTTTAAGGAGCTTGAAATCTTAGATGTTTGTATAAAACAATTTTAGCAGTTTCATCATAAAACAATTTGTTTTCTCAAAAAAAAAAGTCATAAAACAATTTGTCATTTTACCCCGTTATTGAATTTAAATATGAGTCATAACAAATTCAAAGGAAATATTCTTTTAAAGTTAATAGGTTAAATGTAGAAATTTTTTGTTGGAATTCGTACATTGAATTTAATTTTTTAACTTTTAATTAATTAAATGCACAAAAATTTAAGAGAATATTTCTATTTTTGGATTGCTTAACATGTGTCTTTATAGCACAGGTTAGCATGACTCTTTGTTGTAATAAATACGTCTGAATTTCGTTTTTTTTTACTTTGATTAATTGAATGCACAAAATTCAATGGGATTTTTCTATTTTTGAATTGATTAACATGTGTCATTAGAGCACAAATTAGCAAGACACTTTGATTAATTAGAAACCATCACTTAAGTCTATTTCTTGATGCAAAAAATAAAATAAAAAAGGGTCAGGTTAACCAGTGCTCCGAGACACTAATTAAGCAGTTAAAAATGGTAAGAAAAAACAAATTCAACATTAAAAACAACACTTTTTCAAGTTTCAAAAAATAAAATACACAAGTTCCGAGATAACATTTCCTTTTATAATTCCTTAACCAATACCTCGCGTACATCGCTTAACATTTCCCAATAAAAACAATACTTAGCTTATAAAATGTACTCCCTCCGTTTCTAAATAGAAGCAAAATTGATTTTTAGGTTCATTCAATCAATGATGTATGTGATTCATATTATGGGTCACATACATCATTAATTGAATGAATTTAAAAAGTCAATTTCCCTTACCTCTACGAAGGAGGGAGTAAAATCTATCTTGACCCCCTATTGCTACAGCATAAATATTGCAAAGTTACCCCATAAGCTCACACGCCTTTACCTTCATCCTAGACTCACAAGCTCACACTTTCTGTTCTTAGTTCTTACCGCGAAATTTTTTCAGATTTTCCATTTCGCCCTGCACACAGAAAATAGTACATTCCCTGTTCTTTCACACTTTCTACATTTCTCATCTCTTTCTTTAAACCTCACTCATCACCCACCAAACCACCGTCACCAAATCAACCGGCGGCACAAATCCCCATAACCGCCAACCTACCAATCCATCGTCGGATCTCGGTCCAGCTCACAACATCAATGCTCACATTTCGCCATCAGTAACTTCAACACAACAGTTTAGGGTTAGGGTTTCTTCCGAAGAAGATAGAAATGATGGAGTTTCAAAGGTTCTAGGGCGCGGTTTCAAAGTGGGTGATTTGGTTTGGGGAAAAGTGAAATCTCATCCATGGTGGCCAGGGTACATATGCAATGAAGCTTTTGCATCTTCTTCAGCACGACTTGGCAAGAAAGAAGGGTGTGTGTTGGTTGCTTTTTTCGGTGATGGAAGTTACAGTTGGTTTGATCCAGTTCAGCTTATCCCCTTCGATGAGAATTTCGCTGAGAAATCGAAGCAGGGAAAATTTAAATCTTTTTCCAATGCAGTGGAAGAGGCTGTTGAAGAAGCTAGTAGGAGATATGCTCTTGGTTTAATGTGTAGATGTAGGAATTTTGGGAATTTTTGTCCAACCGAGGTTGAAGGGTATTTTCATGTTCATGTGCCAGATTATGATTCTGGAATCTATTCCATAGCTCAGATTAGGAATGCGAAAAACGGTTTTAGACCCTCCGAAACACTTGCTTTCATTAAGAAATTGATTGTTGCTCGACATGGCTGTGATGACAAATGTTGCAACTTTGCTAAGAATAAGGCTGCTGTGTTTGCTCTTCGACAGGCAGTGTTTGAGGTGCATGATGAGAGTAATGTTGAGGCGGTTAGAGTGCAGCCACCGCGTACTTATGATCCCCAAGCTAATCAGCTTGTTCAGCCTGTAATATATTCTAAAGCTCATACCATGAATGAAAAAAATGGTTTTAGACCCGCTGAAACACTTGCTTTCATTAAGAAATTGGTCGTTGCTAGACATTGTGTTGATCGCAGAAGTTGTAGCTTTGTTAATAATAAGGCTGTTGTGTTTGCTTTTCGACAAGCAGTGTTTAATCTGCATGGTGAGACTTATGTTGAAGCTCTTGGTGTGCCGCCATTGCGCCATTGTAATCCTCAGACTAATCCACTTGTTCAGCCTTTGAGTCATCCTGCTAACGGTATACACTCTTTACCATTTTCATTAGGTTTGACTCCCATTTGCATATTTGGTTAGATTAGTTTTCAAGTCAAAGGTTTTGAATTCATGTTCTTTGATTTCCTTGTTTAATCATCTAATCAGTTAGATATTTATATTCTAGTAAATATAAGAGGGAATTTTTAATTACAGTACAGATTACAGAATCTTTGTTGGCACACGAAATTGCAAAAATCTCATGCTGTTTTCAATATTTCCTACACAAATCTTTGGATACAGACAACAGATTGAAAACAATGTGGTAGTTTTGAATTAACAGTGGAAACAGAAAACGAAAATAAAAAACATTTTCTCAAAGTATTCACTAAAAAGGTTGCAACCACATAGGACATAACAGAGCATGTTTTCCCTTTCCTTTTTGTTCACTTTTTTTTTTTGAAGGACTTTTTGTTCACTTGTTAACTGCTAAAGGCTACCTTAATCTTAGCCTTTTTATATTATCCCTTTACCCTTCGAGATGCCGAATACTTACTTGAAACCATGCTATGGGAATCTGTATAACTTCCTAAGTTTCAGCTAAATCAATAAATAAATATTTAGACAAACAAATTGTGATTATCTTTATTCAATTTTGCCCCACTAATGTAGAAGGGTACTTTTATGTTCACATGCCAGACTATATCCTTGGAATCTATTCTGAAACTCAGACTGGAAAGGAAAAAAATGCACAGGAAGTGTGTTCGGAACCAAAGCACAAGAAGCGTAAGGGTAAGACTAAGGCCCTAACATTTGTTAGTAGAGATACTTTTCCCAAAGATATTTTGAAAGTTTATGGTGATGAGAAACAAAAGATGAAATTAGCTGTAATATGTGGGAGAGTTAGCTTGACTTCTGATTGTTGGACTGCATGCACCAATGAAGGTTTTATTTCGTTAACTGTTCATTATGTTGATGTGAATTGGAAGTTGCAGAGTAAGATTTTGGCATTTGCCCACATAGAACCCCCACATAGTGGGCGAGATTTAGCACTAAAGGTGCTGGAAATGTTAGATGATTGGGGCATTGAAAAGAAAGTTTTTTCCATCACTTTGGATAATGCATCTTCAAACAATAGTATGCAAAACTTTTTGAAAGAACGTCTAAGGTTGTCAAATAGTTTGTTGTTTGATGAAGAGTTTTTTCATATAAGATGCCCAACTCACATCATGAACCTCATTGTTCAAGATGGACTCAAAGTAGTTAGTGATGCATTCCATAAGATTAGACAAAGTGTGGCTTATGTTAGGGAACAAAGTAGAACGCTACAATTTTTTGAACGCGTTAGGAATGTTGGTGATATTGATACAACAATCGGATTGTGTTACTAGATGGAACTCCACTTTTATAATGCTTCAGAGTGCGATTAATTATCTTCGTGCTTTTTATAGCTTAAGTTCGCGCGATTCAAATTTTAAGTGTTGTCCTACAAGTGATGAGTGGAGAAGGGCTGAAACAATGTGTGATATTTTAAAGCCATTTTACAATATTACAAACTTGATATGCGGCTCTTCATATCCTACATCAAATTTGTACTTTGGAGAAATATGGAAGTTAGAGTGCCTTATAAGATCTTATTTGACAAATGAAGATTTTTTGATTCAAAACATTGATTCAAAACATGGCTGGAAGTAAGAAGGAAACATTTGATAACTATTGAGTGACTACACTGTGGTCTTCGCATTTGGGGCTATTCTTGACCCAACCAAAAAGTTTAACTTTTTGAAATTTGCTTATCAAAAACTTGATCACTCACTAGTGAGGAGAAGTTGAAAATGGTTAGGATGACTTTAGAGAAGCTTTTTGCCGAGTATGTCAAAAATGGGATTCCTTCTAATCTGAGCTCTTCTCAAGTCCAACCTAGCTATGGAGGAGGAACTCGAATTATGTCATCTTCATATGATGTAAGTTCATATATTTTTTTCTTTATTCTATTTCTTTTATTAATTATTTTGTTTTTGTTTATATGAATATTTTGTAACTTGGTTGGGTTGGATCATTTGCGAGAATTTGAATATTATGAAAGCCAATCAAGTACTAACATTGGAAAATTTGAACTTGATACTTATTTAGAGAGTTGCAGATGCCTCAATCAGCAGAATTTGATATCTTGGCTTTTTTGGAAGGAAAGAAGTCGTAGAAATAGAATATAAAAAATGACCCGCAACTCATCTAAATAAGTATCAAATTCGTATTTTCCAATGTTAGCACTTGATTGGCTGTCATATTCTTCAAATTCCTACAAATGATCCAACCCAACCAAGTTACAAAATTTTATACAAACAAAAACAAAATTAATAAAAGAAATAGAATATATAAACTTACTTCATGTGAAGATGACATAATTCGAGTTCCTCCTCCATAACTAGGTTGGACTTGAGAAGAGACCGGATTAGAAGGAATACCATTTTTGACTTACTCAACAAAAAGCTTCTCCAAAGTCATCCTAACCATTTTCAACTTCTCCCTCACTAGTGAGTGGATCAAGATTTTGATAAACAAATTTAAAAAAGTTAAGCTTTTTGGTCGAATCAAGAATAACCCCAAATGCACATCGTAGTCACTCCAATACTTGTCAAATTTTTACTTCATACTTCCAGCCATGTTTTGAATCAAAAGATCTTCACTTGTCAGATAAGATCTTATAAGGCACTCTATCTTCCATATTTCTCCAAAGTACAAATTTGATGTAGGAAATGAAGAACCAAATATCAAGTTTGTAATATTGTAAAATGACTTCAAAATATCACACATTGTTTCAGCCCTTCTCCACTCATCACTTGTAGGACAACACTTAAAAATTGAATCGTGCAAACTTAAGCTATAAAAGGCATGATGATAATTAATCGCACTCTGAAGCATTATAAAAGTGGAGTTCCATCTAGTAACACAATCCGATTGTTGTATCAATATCACTAACATTCCTAACACATCCAAAAAATTGTAGTGTTCTACTTTGTTCCCTAACATAAGCCACACTTTGTCTAATCTTATGCAATGCATCATAACTACCTTGAGTCCATCTTATATGAAAAAAAAACTCCTTCAAACTATTTGACAACCCCAAATGTTCTTTCGAAAAGTTTTGCATACTATTGTTTGAAGATGCATTATCCAAAGTGATGGAAAAAACTTTCTTTTCAATGCCCTAATCATCTAACATTTCCAGCACCTTCAATGCTAAATCTTGCCCACTATGTGGGGGTTCCATGTGAGCAAATGTCAAAATCTTACTTTGCAACTTCCCATTAACATCAACATAATGAGCAGTTAAAGAAATATAACCTTCATTGGTGCATACAGTCCAACGATCAGAAGTCAAACAAACTCTCCCACAAATTTGAGCTAATTGTGATCTTTTGTTTATCATCACCATAAACTTTCAAAATATCATTGGCAGAAGTATTTCTACTAACAAATGTTAAGGCCTTAGTCTTACGCTTCTTGTCCTTTGGTCCAGAAGACACTTATCGTGGGTACCGGTGGAATTTCCCTAGCTTGGCTCTCAATTTCCCATCAACACACATTTCATGACTACTACTATCATTTAATATTTCAAGCACAAACAGATTGTAATTCCTACAAAATTATAATTTCGGTTCAAACATAACAAGATTATCTAAAAGATAACTCAAACAACGAAGTTTTTAATAGAAATGTAGTTTCTTATTCCTACAAAATTAATATTGTACTGTGGCATGATCCCATTCTTGTATAATCGACAAATAAGTCAATTTTGGGCTATTAAAGTTTTTAATAGAAATGTAGTTTCTTATTCTATTTTATTTTTTAAGTTTGCAAATAAGAGTGGCTTACTTGAGTCCCAGACAAATAAGTTCCTAACATTGTAAATTGAAAAAAAATTGACTTTAAGAGGTTTTTAATTTTTTTGACTCAAGAAGTTTATGCAAATTTATGAGGTTTGTTGGTTGAATGTAAATTTGTGATTATTCTGTAAGTTTATGCAATTTATTCATTCACTTATTTATGGATGTTTTTCTTTTAGGGGAATTATGTATGGATGTTAATTACTGCCAGATTGCTCATGTCTAGTTATTCTAGAATGTTTTGTTGGGATAACTTAAAAGAAAGAATTACTTGTGCCTAATTGATATGTTTCTAATCCTTTTTTTATGATGGTTATTATGCTTTGTTCTCCAGCTCCTTCGAATAGTCCAGTAATGCTGGAAACGTATCAAGGTGAAGCCGTGGAGAAGCATGAAGGCACATGGTCTACAAACCAGGATGGTGTAGCTTCAGCTAAAATATCCAAAGTAGCTTTTGATGACAAGGGAAAAGAATCTTCAGAAGAAAAGACCAAGAGATTTGAAACCGTTGACGCTGCTAGTAAAAGGCCATTGGTTATGGCATTGCCAAACCTAATTCGCGAGACATCTCATTGTATCCATCTAAAAAGCAAAAATTCTATTGATGTTAAACATGATGGAAATGTAATACTATTAGTACCTCGTGATGGAGGTGAAGCCATGGAGAAGCATGAAGACACGTGGTCTATAAACCAGGATGATGTAGTTTCAGCTAAAATATCCAAAGTAGCTTTTAAAGACAATGGCAAAGAATCTTTAGAAGAAAGGACCAAGAGATTTGAACCTATTCTTGCTGCTAGTAAAAGGTCTTTGGTGATGGCATTGCCAAACCTAATTCACGAGACATCTCATTGTATCCATCTAGAAAGCAAAAATTCTATTGATGTTAAACATGATGGAAATGTAATACTATTAGTACCTCGTGATGGAGGTGAAGCCATGGAGAAGCATGAAGACACATGGTCTATAAATCAAGATGGTGTAGCTTCAGCTAAAAAATCCAAAGTAGCTTTTAAAGACAATGACAAAGAATCTTTAGAAGAAAGGACCAAGAGATTTGAACCTATTCTTGCTGCTAGTAAAAGGTCTTTGGTGATGGCATTGCCAAGCCTAATTCACGAGACATCTCATTGTATCCATCTAGAAAGCAAAAATTCAATTGATGTTAAACATGATGGAAATGTAATGCTGTCAGTACCTCATGATGATGTGCTGAAGAAGATAAATGTTCAAAAGCGACCTGCAGATGATTTGAACTCTGAGTTTTCTGCTGTTGGTGAAAAAAGAAGAAAAAAAATAACCTCAAGCATTGTGGAGAAACCTTCTACTTCTGAAAAATCTGCACATCTGTCAGGCAAGGTTGATGTTTCAGACAGTAAATTTCTGCGTGTGTGTAGAAGGCTTCTTTATGAATTGAAAGGTATTGCTTTAGATCCTTTTCATGGTGTTAAAATAAAGATCCATTCAATTGTTATCAAGTTCTTTTTGCGGTTCAGATCTCTTGCTTGCCAGAAAAGTTTGCTTTTATCGCCACCAACAAAGAATGAAGCGCCTGAAGTCCGTGCTACTAAATCTCCTTCTGATGATCATGCCAGTGCTTCACCACGTATGAAGCCTGTAAAACACATTGTTCAAACTGATAATCCCAGTAAAGCTGCGCGAAAAAGGGCAGCCACTGATCGCCAAGAAGAAATCGATGCAAAGAGATTGAAGAAAATGAAGGCATTAAAGGCTAGTGATGCTGAGAAGAAGGCTGCTACCCAACCTCCACCCAAAGTAGTTAAACCAGGCTCATCCGGGAAAGTGGAACGGCCAGCTAAGCGGTTTGAACCGGCTGAACTGACAATCAAATTTCCTCCTATGACATCGCTTCCATCTGTTGCAGAGCTGAAGGCAAGGTTTGCTCGTTTTGGGCCTATTCACCAATCAAGTCTTCGTGTCTCTTCTAAGACCTCTACATGTCGAGTTGTATTCTTTCGCAAGATCGATGCGCAAGCAGCACGTAAATTTGCTGTAGCAAATCATTCCTTATTTGGCAATGCAGGTGTGAGGTATTTCCTTAAGGAATTGGAGCTTTCTTCGCCTAATATCTCTGAAGTTGCAGAGGCCAGTGAAGACATTAGTGCCAATAAGGCACAACACATTAACGACCCTGCAGTGGTTCAGCAACCCCTTCCACAGCCAATGATCCATCTCAAATCCATCCTGAAGAAGAAATCTAATAGGGATGTGTTAGGCCAGGGAACCCGTAAACGGACACAACGTGTAAAATTCATGTTAGCCGGGGAAGAAAGCACTTTGGGTAATAGAAATAACTCCAACTCTGATGATGGTAGTGCTAGTGCACATTCTGGCGTTGCTATGGATTTTAATACTAAGAACTTTCAAGAGGTCATTTCTCAACCATCTTTGTCCATTCTTCCATTTCATACCCAGTCTGCTAAACCCACACAGCATAATTTGCATAATTTCGAAATGGCGCCGATAAATACTCCCAATTTTACAAGCACGGGTGCATCAACTACGACAACTACAGTTGATATATCACAGCAGATGATGGTTCTTTTGACAAGGTGTCACGGTGTTGTTACTAACTTGACGGGTTCAGGCTATAAACCCTACCATCCACTATGATAAAGTGACATCATTTAGATTAGTTTACCAAATCCAATGCAAGAAAAATGCGGACAAGGTTGATTGTGGAGTATTTACTCGAGGAAATGCAAGAGAAGTTTAATCTTTGTTCAAGCATTTTTTTTGTTTTTTTTAGGGGTTTGGTCTTATGAAATGTAAATGTACTCTACATTGAAAATGACATCTTAGTTATTTTATACGTGCCTTTCTTTTCTTTCCTTAATTATTTACTCCAATCATTTTCAATGTCGGAGTTTTTTCCTGCTTCTCATGTTCTTTTATGGAAATAGTTTCAGAACATTAATATTAACTCCCCTAAAATAAAAATTAAATGATATTAACTGTTTATTAAGTTACTAACTCACTAGTTAGGTTTATTGAAGGGGTTAGGTCTGTGAGTTCAGACTCGGAGGTACCAACATTTAGTTTTTTTTAAGGAAGATACCAACATGTAGTGTTTAATATCAAATTTTAAACTTAATATTTTTTATGTCATGATTTAATATCTTTTGAGAATTTTAGATGTTAGAACATATTTGAATGGCTGACCGCCAGATTCTGTGGCAAATTATGGTTTTTACATACTAAACATTATTCTTGTTTTCTTGTGTGACCTTGATTAATGGTTATGCTACAATCAGTTCTACTCAATGCTTTTAGTTTTAGCTGTTCTTGACATTTTGCTCCATTTGTTCACAAACCAAAAGTAATTTACATTTCTAAATGTCTGGTTTGAAGGTGAATTTTAATAAAAGTATGCTGGTTGGAATTAATATAGCGGAGTCGTGGTTGAATGAGGCGGCGTCAATTTTAAATTGTAAAGTGGGTAAGGTGCCTTTTTTGTATCTGGGCCTCTTTATTGGTAGTAATCCGCGTCGGTTAGCGTTATGGGATCTTGTGGTGCATAAAATTAAGTCTAGGTTGTCGGGGTGGCAAAGTCGTTTTCTCTCTTTTGGAGGCCGGTTGGTTCTTCTCAAGTATGTCCTGACCTCGTTACCTGTCTATGCTCTTTCCTTCTTCAAAGCTCTGTCAGGTATCATCTCTATCATTGAATCTATTTTTAATAAAAAAAATTGGGGAGGGAGTGAGGATAACAGGAAAATTTCCTGGATTGCTTGGAGCTCTGTCTGTTTACGTAAGGAGTATGGAGGGTTGGGGGTGAGGCAGTTAAGGGAATTTAATAGCGCGTTACTAGGGAAATGGTGTTGGCGGATGTTGGTGGATAGAGATGAGTTTTGGTATAGAGTGTTAGTGACGTGGTATGGCGAGGAGGCAGGGAGGTTGGAGGTAGGGGGCAGGAGTGATTCTTTTTGGTTGAGGGAGATAGCGAAGATTAGGGATGGGATAGGCGACACAGAGGGTGGTTAGTTTGCAGAGAGGGTGTCGAAAAGGGTGGGGGACGGAACTAGTACATTATTTTGGTATGATAGGTGGTTAGATGATGTTCCGCTTCGCTCGCGGTTTAGCCGCCTATTTAATTTATCGAATAATAAATTATGTACGGTGGGTGTCTCATTTGTTTATGCATTGCGACAGCTACATGGCTTTATGGCGGCACATCAGGTCGTGGATTGGTGTTTCAGGTGTCGAACCTTATGATATAAGTGAGCATCTCTTTCAGTTCATTCATTTTACAGGGCATTCTAGGAAGCGAAAATCATTCCTTCAGCTAGTTTGGCTTCTTTGTGTCTGGATGGTGTGGAATGCACGTAATAATAGAATATATAATAACATCCATACCACCATAGAAAAAATATTAGAAAAGGTTAAATTTCAATCATTGTGGTGGCTTAAGGCTAATAATGCCAATTTTATGCACGGCACATAGATGTGGTGGTCGAACCCTTTGTTATGTTTGGGTATCGACTGAATGTAGACTTGTAAATATTGTATGATTGTTACTCTTTAGGGGTGGCCCTTTAGTACATCTTGTACTGAAGTGGATGCACTGCCGGTGTTAATATATTCCATTTTTATGTCTTCAAAAAAAATTTACATTTCTATATTTTTATTGATGAATAGTCTAAAACTATATTATATGTAAATAATGAAGAATATAAAAGTCCATCTTTCCACTAGTTTTTTTTTTT
>Ga0228711_1000470_pt1 | contig 49262 bp, 23 predicted proteins | sample MedpolnodulmetaG_2_FD_177996 | JGI IMG/M metagenome (GOLD analysis project Ga0228711, IMG submission 177996) | Root nodule microbial communities from Medicago polymorpha collected in Santa Monica, California, United States - brown nodules | ecosystem: Host-associated > Plants > Roots > Nodule...
TGATAAAACTATACTCTAAAAAAATGACTCAACTAAGACTTTTTTTTTTGTATTTTTGAAACAAAAAATAAAAATGCGAAAAAATAAATGACAGAAAATTAAAATGCATAAAATTAAAAACAAATACGAATAAGTAATCAAAATTTCTTGGTCAATAATATCAACAATACTCGACAACGGCGCCAAAAACTTGATGCTCGAATTAAGCAAGTGTATCAAATTGTTTAACAAGTAGTTAGTGTAAGTAGAGTATCATATCCACATGGATTGTCGTTTCGTCCAAACAATTCGCGTTACTTATTTTTGAACAATAAAATAAAATTAAGATTTGAGGGTTTAGAGATTTGCAATTTTTATCTGTTTGCAAAAGAACAAGTTACCTGTTTAGGTTGAAGAAATGTTAGAAGCGGTTAAGATTCTTTTCGTTTGTTGGATTTACGTAACAGTCAAGTCTTATTCAAGTTAATTCATGCAATAAAGGATATTTAAGTTATGAGTTTGTGGGACATGATAACCTAATCAGTTGTCAAGCTGCACCTGTTGATCGCACGGTGATTCTTACATGATAGGTTTCAAGTTCACAACACTAGAGGAATACTTCCTCCGGTCTCAATTAGATGAGCAAAAAATTACTTTTTTGATTAATTGAATAACTAATGAACCTAAAAAATAAAACGTTGTTTATATTTGTGATAGGGGGACTAAAGTACAAATTGTACAAAATCCATACGTTTTTTAATTTCAAGGTTGATACAATCGCCTAAGAAAAGCATAACAAAACTCATAATTCAAAATAATTTGCTGTTGATACTTAATATCAACGAAAGTATATAGACATTCATTTTCAAAGTATATACCAACTTAATCTTAAAATCAAATTATGAATGATCATAAGTTGCTTTGGGAAAAAATATTTTGGGTTTATTATAAGTTGTTTTACAAACAATGAATCATTAATGTTTTATTCATATCATACTCTTGACAATTTATTACTCAGTCCTCATTCCATTCGTTTAATATCTTTTGCTCATATTATTAAAAGGGGATAATATTGTAAAATCACTTATAATTTTTCTTCTCACTACAAAATTAACTACTTTCTTAAAACGTTTGAAAATGTCAAAAGGACATGTAATAAAATACGGAGGAAGTAACCCAGAACGTTAAAATTTAAACAATATAATAAAGATGTTCTTTTTATCAAAAAATAAATAAAGATGTTCCCAATGGACAAGGACAGCTTGAAACTTGGGGATAAGGTTGCCGAACATGCATAGCACGTTTACATCTCTTCAACAATATTTTTATTTATTTAAGAAACTTCTTCAACAACAGAATTTACTTTGTTCTAAGTTGTTGTAAATCGTTTTTATCATTTTTTACAAATTCAGAAACATAATTAATTTTATATGTGAAAGAGAAGTTATAAGTTATCCTATAAAGTTATTCTTTATGTATAGTGTAAGAAAGATTAAAAAAGAATTAAAATAAAAGAGTAATAAATATTTAAAGATATAATCAATAAAATAAAATGAATGCTACATTACAAATATAAAACGAAATATAATTTGAGAATTATTTTTAACTGACTTATAATTTGAAACGTGCTTAATATGAAATGGTTAAATAAGAACAAATGACACTAAAATGGCAGTGGAATATTGACTTTAGGTAAATATGCCCCCATGCATTGTATTCACTCAAATGTCTTCCAACACATTTGACTAGACTTCCAATACTTTCCTTAACAACTCAGATCTGTGTTTTTTCGTACAATTAATCATACTCTAGCTACAAATTAAGTAGCTATATGTTTCTTGTCAAAAACAAAAGTAGCTTATGTCTAATGCCACTTTCGTATGAAGCTGCCAATAGTAAATGAAGACTTGGTGATCCCCATTTTAACAGTCAAAATATTGAAATCAAATCATTTAATTATTTTTGCTTATAATTCATTTCAAGGAAGTATATACTATGAAGCACGGATACAGACACGGACACGGGACACGACACGGACACTGACACACCGACACAGTTAATAATTTGAAAATATCACATAATTCAGTGTAATTACAAGTGTCGGTGTCGTGTCGGCGGGACACGCCTAATCCAAGAAGTGTTTGTGCTTCATTGAGTATATATAATAAAGAAGTGTGCACTACTTCAGATTGTCATCTTAAACATAATTTCATATTAATCATGGTACTTTCTAGTGCACAAAGGAAAACTCAATTTTTGCTTCTTTTCACATACTTGTGCTTGTGGTGTACTGATAATACTTCTATCTATGTCAAAGCAGAAAATATTGATAGTTTGAAGCTAGGAGATAAGCTGAATGCCACATCCAAGCTATGTTCTAAACTAGGTAAATATTGCATGAATTTTGAAAAATTAACTTATTTTGGTAACCTCGCTTATCTCAGCATTTCTCCCAGAGGCAATAACTGGTATGTGTGGATAGCTAACCGAGACCAACCTGTTGACATGGATTCTGCAGTGTTATCACTGAACCAATCTGGTGCACTCAAAATAGAATCCAATATCGGGGAACCGATAATCCTATATGATTCACCTCAACCTTTGAATAGAAGTACTATTGTTGCCACCTTGTTGGATACAGGTAACTTTGTGTTGGAAGATATTCAGAAGAACATTGTTTTGTGGCAAAGTTTTGATCATCCAACCGATAGTTTGCTCCCTGGTATGAAATTAGGTGTGAATCACAAAACTGGTCAAAATTGGTCACTCGTTTCATGGATTTCTAATTCAAAACTATTAGCAGCTTCTGGTCCATTCAGGCTTGATTGGGAACCCATAGGAAGAGAATTGGTCATTAAGCATAGAGAAGAAGTTTACTGGAAAAGTGGAAAGTTGATCAGACCTAATAAATTTGAGCATATAGCTGAAGATAAAGAAGTTCAGTACACACTTGTGTCTAATGAGAGTGAAGATTCCTTCTCATTTACACTATCAAATGATGAAGACTTTACTACCATATGGGCTCTAATGGGAAATGGGCAGTTGATAAACAGGAATAGGAAAGGAGATACTTTAGCAAGGGCTGATGTGTGTTATGGCTACAACACCGATAACGGGTGCCAAAAGTACGAGGACAAGCCTGCTTGCAGGAATTTTAGTGATGTATTTGCAAGCAAAATAGGTTATCCCAATATGGCGATGTTAAATTGTACAGGAAATACTAGCTATACCATAAGTGATTGTCAAGCTATGTGCTGGAGAAACTGCAGCTGCTTTGGATTCAAAAAATTTCATACCAATGGAACTGGTTGTATGTTCTTTCTATCATCAGAGGGTCATAATATTGCAGCTGGTGGTGAAGAATTTTACCTTTTGCGGAAGAACATACAAGGTATTTATGTCTCTAAATCATTTTACCAACTTGAAAGTGAAAAAAATATATATACTTGTTATTAGTGTTGTATTATAGACTTTCATAAACCTCATCACAAAGTACCCACAATCTATACCATTTTCTTGGCGAGGACACTACAAAAAATAAAATAAGTTTGTATCAATCAATAGGGTTTAAAACCACACCAAGATATTTAACTCATGTGAATTGAGGTATAAGGCATATATGGTCTCTGGTTTACTGCTCTAAAATTGTGTTGTAATATGGTCTTCGATTTTCTCATCTGAGCTAGAATTAGTTTAACTCAGACACACACACACTTACATGTCATATACTCCCTTGTGATTCTACTTCAATGAAAATTATGTGCTCTCAAGAGGATGTCTCCATGTCTCAAACTTCCCACTTATTTCTTCTCTAGACTCTTTAACCAAGACTAATAGCATATGGAAAAGGGAAAAAAAAGAAAGTATGTCATCGTACTGGATTTTGGTAAAGAAATCAGGCCCTTGATATCATTCTATACTAATAGGAAACTCTTATATGGCATTGGCTAGTGTTAGGAAGACTCTATCATAACACTGAGAATGATCCAACACCTCTTTGAGTACACTCTATTGCACACCTTTTCCTAGAGCCCTTACCATTCCACAATACCTAATTTCTCGTATATCCACACCACAAACTCATTTATTTTATTCCCCAGAGCCATCTACAATACCTCTTTGAGCACACTCTACTACACATCTTTACCATTCAACACATCAATTAACCCCTCCAATAGCTTCATAAAATTAATCCATCACCAAAACAAAAAAAGAACTCCATGAACTAAAATTTGTATATACCCTATATATTTGCAATCATTTTAACAAATTACTATTAGCAAGGTATAAGAACAGTCACGCCCAAAGTCCAAGTATTAGGTCAAATCACACGGCATAAAAGGCTACTCCAAGTTGTTAATATTCTTTGCAGTTGGTTCTTATTAATTCATCATGTGCTCAGTTGTTGGTACATACTAATTGATCTTGTGTCGGTAGTATTTCTTTCTAATTGTTTGTGATTAGTTCTTAGACCCCATCATTTAATAACTCGCGAAAACTAACGCAGAATTTGAAACAAAACAAAATAGATGGTAATAATATTGACAAATAAAATGGAAGTACTTGATGAGAAAATCCATGAAAAGAAATTCTAATCTGAGACAGAGAGATCGGCTAGTCCTGTGGAAGAAAGAAAAGGTAGTTAAGTTTGATCTAACTCTCGAGACAAAAACATGGTAAATCGGAGACATAAATCTTGTAATACAAGCTAGTAATCAACATGTATAACTCCCAGAAATTAAACCAATTCCAAATAACGCGTAATCAATAGCAAATTCCTTTTGTTACCTATTCTGAGTTCTATATGCATGTAGTATCCCATTTAATTATTTAGGTGGAAATCAATCTTTGGTCTGATTCGAGTTTGTTGATATAGTTGCTATCTTTAGGGGGCATCAATTTTCTACATGAATACTTGTGATTTGTGTGTTTTTGCAATACATTCAAGAATAGAGCTCACAGTGTTTGATGATATTATTCAATCAGCAATGAGAGCATGATAAGAGGGAAAATTTGTTTCTTCTTTGTTGGATGATAACATGACTAAATTTATTTATCCAAGTATCACATTTGGTTCAATTTTAGTCTCTCCAAAAATGAATTTTAGTCTCAAAATGAATATAAGACAAAAACTAACGTAAAAGCTTCTTATGTCTAGGTGGGGTCTATTTCTTTGGCTTGGGGTGTATGCAATATCATCTCTCATGACAAGGCTCTGTTAATTTTTTGAAAAAGATAGACTACCATATTTGACTCATGGATATTTTATTTTACTTTCATTTTCCCTATTCCACAACAGTAAACTAATACTTTTTAAAATTGTTGGTAACCATTGCTATAGAAACCTAACCTTGCACAAGGTTTAGTAGGTTGTTAGAACAGAAACTACATTTATTTTATAAGAGTTAGAGCTTGTAGTTTTTTTTAGCTAAACCAACAACTTTTTTTTTCTTTTTTAAGTTTTTTGATGGTAGAGGGATATATAAGGTCAAATACTATTGTATATTGTTTAAGAACTCTTTTAAAGATCAATTAATATATATGTAGTGGTGTCGGTGTCCTATATTTTTTATATTAATGATGTCGATGTGTTTGTGTCAATGTTGTGTTAGTTATTCATGTCGGTGTCTATGCCACTCAACAAAAATCAATCATGAAAATCACCTTTACAACCCACAGAACAATAAATAATTTATTTAATTTCACTCAACGTTTTCCATATCTCACTGAATCACAAATTCACATGCACATTTATGCTACCATTGCCCTTATTTCCTAGCATTCAATTTCAGATATCACAAACACAATCACTCATATATCAAAACTTTCAAGAAAACCAATAATTGTAAAAAGCCAATTCCAAAATTAGAACTAGAACTCCACTTCAAACACAACACTAAGACCATATTCACTTCAAATCATCTTAAACAAAAAAAATCCATAACAAAAATCAACAAAAGATTGGCATGAGAGAGATACCAGGAGATGACCGTGAGAGAGAGAGTTGTTAAACACAAAAATCACATGAGCTATTTAAGGTTGATTCGTTTATAGCTTTTTTCATCAAAAGCGCTATATTGTATTAATCCTGATTTTTTTTTAAATATTTATTATTTTTATTAAACTTATACCGGCGCTTTTTTAAAAAAATGCTATATAAACTTTGTATCATAGGTAGCGCTTTTTGGCAAAAGCGCTATTTTAAGCCTCGATGTTTTGATTTATAGCGTTTTAGTGTTAAAAGCACTATTAAGGGGGCGCTATATTTTCCCAATTTTGTAGTAGTGCTCTGACATTGCATCACAAGCCGGTTTTGTAGGATTTTGTTATACCCAACCACGATTTTTAAGATGAACTTCTGTTTAAATTTATTATAAAAGCTTACACGTTTCATCGTTGTCACTTTGTTGGTATGTCTGTTACGTATGCTTATATAGAGGTATCCATTAGATAAGTCACTGTTTTTAATTAATTTTCATTGAAAAATATCTCAACTATACAGAAGACTTCTTCACATAATAAATTAGGGTTCTTCAAAATATCTTAACATTCATGATAAAGATAATATAGAAAAGTACAAAAATCCACAACTGCACAGCTCGAGCGCAAATGCTCTATAGTTGACACAAATCTGTTTTGAATTTCTTGATATAGTGAGGAGGCATAGGAGTCATTGTGAATGGCACATCCTGGTGCTCGACGGTTACGGATCTTCAAGAATTGTAACCGTCCAGCGAGACTTTAGGAGCACATGGGTGACATTTCAAATCAGTTTGAATTGGTCTCCAAGATTGGGTGTGAGCACCCCCCGCCCCCTCACACGGAGCGGGTGTGAAATGAGTAGATGACCCAATATTGTATTGGGCCTGGGCCTGTTTTTATTGGGATATATTTAAAATGAACATTGTCATTTACTCGGTGCAGAACAGGTTCTAAATTTACTGAAATCTAGGAAGGAATATAATGGTCTTAGGTTTTACACAATTACTAATATCAACTGCAAACCCACTTGGTTGGCCCAGTGGTGTTGGCTTAGGACGTTGAAGTGTACTCGTCTCAAGGTCTAAAATTCGATTCTCTCCGATATCAATTTTGGTGGATTAGTTTGGCTTCCTCAAAAAAACAAAATTGTTATCAGTTGTGGATGACAAATAATGGCAATTATCCAAAAATCCGCCAATGAAACATGGCATTGCAGCCTATGATGGAAACCTGGCGGATATAATAAATGATGCGCACTATATGGTGGATGGCACAAAATCCGCCATGCTATAAAGCCATGACAAATGTTTGACAACACTGATCAAAATTCATGATATTCAACTTTTACTGCACCAATTTAAAAAATTGTGGTAAGATGAAACAGATCATACCAGTAATTAATATAAATAACTCAAGTTGGTTCGTTGTGTTGATTTTTTTAGCAGGTAAACATAATCGGTTGTGGATATGGATAAGTGTTGCAATAGCTACTGCTCTTCTCATAATTAGTATTTCCATTCTGTATAGAGCCAGAATGAAACGGAAGCATATGCTTGGAGGTATCTACAACCTTAATAAGTTTATATTTAATATTTATCATCACAATGCATGACTTTCGGTTTTTTATCTGTCTATTAGAGAATGATAGAAACATAATGGGGACTGAGATACAACATGTTGAGGAATCTAAGGCATCATCTAGTGGCAATGATCTAGAAGTTGATTTAAGCAATGGGGATGACTTGAAAGTATTTAGCTATTCATCAATAAAAGCGGCGACTAATGACTTTTCATCTGAAAACAAGTTAGGACAGGGTGGCTTTGGATCTGTTTTTAAGGTCATCTTTTCTTAAATTTTGGCATGTATGTTATATATGTATTATTCACTGGTTTCCTTTGAAAAGATTAATGATTTCATTTAATTGTGACTTTAGGGAATTCTACCTTCTGGGCAAGAAGTAGCTGTGAAAAGACTTTCAAAATCTTCCAGACAAGGAATCGTTGAATTTAAAAATGAGTTAAATCTCATATGTAAGCTCCAGCATACAAATCTGGTTCAGCTAATAGGTCACTGTATTCATGAACAAGAGAGAATATTAATCTATGAGTATCTGCCAAATAAAAGTTTGGACTTCTTTTTATTCGGTGAGAATTCCTACCTTTTGGACTATATATCCATCAAACATTAGGGTTGTTCAATCTTTTTTTTTTTTTTGGGTATATAGATTCTACTAGGAGAAAGCTGCTAGATTGGAATAAGCGCTTTAGCATAATCGAAGGAATCGCTCAAGGATTACTATATCTTCACAAGTACTCAAGACTCAGAATTATCCATAGAGATTTGAAGGCTAGTAACATACTTCTTGATGAAAGCATGAACCCCAAAATATCTGATTTTGGTGTAGCAAGAATGTTTATGAAACAGGAATCTGAGGCAAATACCGACAGAATTGTCGGGACATAGTGAGTTTCCTATGTTTATTCAACCTTTCAATTCTGAAAGTTAAATTAATTTTTTTATATGATGAACATATTTTATTTCCTGTAGTGGTTACATGTCTCCCGAGTATGCCATGGAAGGAGTTTTTTCAACGAAGTCTGATGTGTATAGCTTTGGGGTGTTACTTCTTGAAATTGTTAGTGGTAGAAAAAATAATAGCTTTTATTGTGAAGACAACCCACTAAATCTAGTAGGTCATGTATGTGAAACTGTTCTCTTGACTCTTTCTCAGCATATAAATTTTCTTGTGTTGTTTGAGTTCTTTTTATATGAAAATTAATAATTGATCATATAGGTTTGGGAGCTATGGAAAGAAGGTGAGGTTCTTCAGTTGGTGGATTCAGCTCTAAATGATTCTTTTTCTCAAGAAGAGGTGCTAAGATGTGTTCATGTTGGTTTATTGTGCGTAGAAGAACATGCCGATGATCGCCCCAACATGTCGAATGTTATATCAATGTTAACAAATAAAAGTAGAGTGACTGTTTTGCCTAAGAAACCAGCATACTATGGTAGAAAAACAATTGCCTTCGAGGAAGAAACATGTTTTGAAGAATTTACTCGGGATTTTACATATAATAATTCTTGTTCCCATTCACTATTAATATAGACATATGAAAGGATAGGTCCATATTGCAAAATGTAAAATATATTAAAAGTATTTTGGGACTTGTGTAGTTAACTTTTCAATTAAAAGTGTAAAATATATTATTTTGATATTAATTTTTTTTTTTCTTTAACAAGTGTCCTAGAGACAACGATTAACACAAACCTTAATCATATTACTAGATGCTAACCTGTGCGCTGTATGGGTAAACATGTATATATCATTAAGCCAAAATTTACATGGTTTTGTATAACCTTGTGTAAAACTTTGTATATCCTAATCAAAAGGAAAACGAAATCTTTAACCTAGGCATTTTATGTGCATATTTAAGACAACGTGGTTTTTATATGAGGGAATCAACTTGAAATTAAGAGGCATTCATGATTTTGAGTGAGAATATATGATAATACTCCTCTAAACATAGTATTAATTACATAAGCTCAAGCATGATTGAGTCATAATCAAGTTAGTGGAAGTTTAGCTATTGTTCAAGATAGATTCTATTTTGACCCGTAACTACAATCATTTTTTTATTACTTTTTCTGTTTTATTAACTATAATCCATATATCATGATTACACTTTTTGACCTTGAACGGTGAAGCATTCCTAGGAAGTGTCCTTTCCTATTTCTCATAATCAACAAACATAAGTTTGTTTAATAATCGAATTGTCTATAAATAAGCGGAAACTAGCATAAAATGTAGTCGCCCTAGGAAGACTATGATCAATCTCATTGAGTTGTCTTCTAATAACCTCTATCTTCGAGTTTGTAAAAAAATACGAGAGCGTGTTTCTACATTCTCTGATAATAACTCAAAGATCTGATTCATCTCTTCTATTGTTATGGTAGCTATCAACCACTCTATTAGAGTCATGTTAATATGTAAGTCTTTGACCCATTTAAGAGCATAGAGCAATCCTAAAGCTTTACCAATCCAACTAGGTTTTGGAGGCTATTTATTTGATTTAATGTCATATATATTATTTTAAGATGTAAAGAGTTTCTAAATTTTTATTAACCAATTTAGTTTCAAAAGTTTGATTCGATTCGATGTTTTGTTTTTTTGTTTTTACAGCCTTATATATGGTGGTAATGCTAGGCTCTAGAGCTCCAAGAAAATGAAGATGGGGGTATAGATATATGGAATTGTATACTTGCTTTAATGTGTGGCCTTTAAGGGTCCCTTAGGGTGGGGTATGTAGCAATGATACCAAGTACCCCAAGAATTATAGGGGACACATTCATTGTGTAGTGGTTCAATAATTATCTACTGCTCATCTGTTGCTTTCAGGTAGTGCGTAAATAGAACATTCTTTTAGAGGACGTAAATAGAACTTTTTGTCTCTTAAAATGAAAGTTCTGACATGAAAATGTACACCCACCAATCAAATAATTTAGTACGGAAAAAAATTAAATAATTACATGATATTTTTGTTAAAAAATTTATATTTAAATTGTCTTAGATGGAATTTGAACTTTGTCCTTTAAGGTTACAAAGTCAAATTCTAATCGCTAATTATGCCGGCACCTCTTAAACAAAATTAGATGATTAATATTGCCAAAAATTTAATATGAATAACATTTAAGATTTTTATATAAAAAATATAAAGTTTAGTGTCATCACCAGAATTTCAATAATTAACAAATAAACTCTTTCTTTGTTGACTTTAATCAATATATGTCATGAAGTAGTATGCTCTATTTTAGATTGTCATTCCATTCCCAGTTTCCCATCTTCATCTGAATTTCAAAATATTGTTCCCACATTTGAAGATCAATCATGGTACTTTGTAGTGCACAAGGAAAACCTCAAGTTTTTCTTCTCTTCACTTACTTGAGCTTGTGGTGTTGGGCTACTAATATTTCTATCTATGTCAAAGCAGAAATTATTTATAGTTTGAAGCCAGGAGATACACTGAATGCCACATCCGATTTATGTTCTGAACGTCGTACATATTGCATGAGTTTTTACATTTCTTATCTCAGCATATATAGCAAATGGAATAGTGATTGGGTAGTGTGGAATGCTAACAGAAACCAACCTGTTGACATTAATTCAGCAGTTTTATCACTAAACAACTCTGGTGTGCTAAAAATAGAATCCAAATTCGGTGAACCAATTATCCTGTATGATTCACGTCAACATTCTAACAATAGTAATATTGTTGCCACCTTATTGGATACAGGTAACTTTGTGTTGCAAGATATTCAGAAGAACATTGTGTGGGAAAGTTTTGATCATCCAACTGATAGTTTACTCCCTGGGATGAAATTAGGTGTGAATCATAAAACTGGTCATAAATGGTCACTGGTTTCAAGCATTAGTGATTCAATCCCAGCTTCTGGTCCATTCAGTCTTGAGTGGGAAGCCACAAGAAAAGAATTGGTCATCAAGCGTAGAGAAAAAGTGTATTGGACAAGTGGAAAATTGATGAAAAATAATAGATTTAAGTATATACCGGGAGAAAATTTTAAGGTCGAAATTGTGTCTAATGAGGAAGAAGAATACTTCAGATACACAGCACCAAATGAAGAACTTATTATATGGACACTATTTCAAACCGGGCAACTGATAAACAGAGAAGGAGGTGAGTCTGGTGACATAGCAAGGGCTGATGTGTGTAATGGGTATAACACTAATGGAGGGTGCCAAAGGTGGGGTGAAGTCAAGATACCTGCTTGCAGGAATCCTGGTGATAAGTTTGATAGCAAGCGAGTTTACAGTAATGACAATATCTTATACAATATAGAAAATGCTAGTTATGGAATAAGTGATTGCCAAGAAATGTGCTGGAGTAACTGTAGCTGCTTTGGATTCAATTACTTGTATGTTATTAATGAAACTGGCTGTGTCTTCTTGGTATCAAGTAAAGGTCTTAACATTGCAAGCAGTGGTAGTGACAACTTTAACATTTTGATTCAGAACCCCACCGATCACAAAGGTATGTATAACTCTAACTACTATATTGCAATTCTTATTTTTCCAAAAATCAAAATGACTGACTGGAAGCTGGCCTAGCACAAGAGCAAGTGAAATTATTGTAATTGATCACAAGAACATTTTTCGTATTTGTATAAGAAGAGAAAAACAAGTAATTCATTGAAATATATAACTCAAATCAGTTCCTTGTTATAGTATTTAACAAGTGGATATGGATTTGCGCTGGAATGGGGACTCTTCTGCTAATTATGGGCCTTTCCATTCTGCTCCGAGCTTTAATGAAACGAAAACATGTGCTTCGAGGTATTTACGTTTTATCAAATATTATATTTAGTACCTAGTTATAACAATCCCTTAATATTTCATTTTTCACCTTTATATAAACAGAGGAGGAAAGAATAAGAGTGCAGATTGAGATTCAAGATCTTGAAGCTTCTAGACGATACTGTGATGGAGACGATCTAAAAGGAGATTTGAGCAACGGAGATGACTTAAAAGTGTTTAGCTATTCATCAATAATTGTGGCTACCAATGGCTTTTCATCTGAAAACAAGTTAGGACAAGGTGGCTTTGGACCTGTTTTCAAGGTGACCCTTTTTTAGTTTTGCTGAGATAAAATAACTGCACGAAGAAATAGTTGAGATTATGCATTCGTCCATTTTATCAATGATGTTTTTATATTAAATTCAGGGAATTCTACCTTCAGGGCAAGAAGTAGCTGTGAAGAAACTTTCAAAAACTTCTGGACAAGGAATGACTGAGTTTAGAAATGAATTAACACTCATTTGTAAACTTCAGCATACAAATCTTGTTCAACTAATCGGTCATTGCATTCATGAACAAGAGCGGATATTGATCTATGAGTATATGCCCAACAAAAGCTTGGACTTCTTTTTATTTGGTATGTATTATCTTTACAATCTCATTAAGGTTGTGTATTGATGTGTGTGTGCGCGCGCTTAAGAAAAATATAGCAACCCTCGATTCATAAGTTTCAGCAAGCTAAGGAGATGTTTCTTTAACAGATGATGAAAATGTAGAAGAGTAGTGTAAGTTTTGTTGTGTAGAGAATTAAAAGATAATAGTAAATTTACATATGTTGTATATCTATCATAAATTAAAGTTGTTTAATATTTTATCATAATACTTTTGCTCACAGCCTTGTATTTCTTTTTTCTTGAGAAGATTCCACTAGAAGAAAGTTGTTAGATTGGAACAAACGCTTTAACATAATAGAAGGAATTGCTCAAGGACTACTATACCTTCACAAATACTCAAGACTCCGAATTATCCACAGAGATTTGAAGGCTAGTAATATTCTCCTTGATGAAAATATGAACCCAAAAATTTCTGATTTTGGCATGGCAAGAATGTTCACAAAACAAGAAACCGAAGCAAATACCAACAGAATTGTTGGGACATAGTGAGTTTTTCGTGTTTTATTGAGAGTTGTGTAAACTGAATCTGTTTTCTAATATCATGATTGTTTATTGTTTCATACAGTGGTTACATGTCTCCTGAGTATGCGATGGAAGGAGTCTTTTCTACAAAGTCTGATGTATACAGCTTTGGAGTCCTACTCCTCGAAATTATTAGTGGTGAAAAATGCAATAGCATGTACTGTGAGGACAGACCACTTAATCTAGTCGGTCGTGTATGTGATCATTTCTATATACTCCTTCTAAACATTGCATACATGTTGACTGAGTTTTGACATGAAAACTAATCTTTGTTGTCATAGGTATGGGAGCTATGGAAAGAAGGTGTGGTTCTTTGGTTGGTGGATCCATTACTGAATGAGACATTTTCTGAGGATGAGGTGCTAAGATGTGTTCATGCTGGTTTATTATGCGTAGAAGAAAATGCGGATGATCGCCCCACCATGTCCAATGTTATAGCAATGTTAACTAACAAAATTAAAGTCGATGTTTTGCCTAAGAAACCAGCATACTATGGTGGAACAAGAGTTTTTGATGAAGAAACGTATGCCGAAGAAGTTGGTGTGGATTCCACTTATGAAAACTCTCATTCACATGTACAAAACATAGATAGATCCAGTGAAGAAATTACTAAATTTATCAAATAAACATTTGCGCTATTGGTGTACCAATACATGGTGTGCTAGAATTAAAATGTTTTAGTTGGTTTTCCATCTCGAGCATTGATCCCTTGGTAAGATATTGAATGTATTTGAAATATTACTGGTTTCGTCGTGTTTAGAGGAAATATGGATATTCTAGGAAATTTGAATTTTGATCTGCACAATTTATCATATATTAGAAATATAAAGATTTTGAGAGAGAAATTACTTGTTGAGATGATCAAATATATTGTGTCTGATCAAATATATTGATTCTGACTTGTAAGATGATATTGTACTTTGGTTTTCTATTCGATTGCTAGTCCCCTGCATTGTAAGATGTTCAACCCCTTGAGATTTAGCTATTTTACCAATTGAAGTAAAAGAATTGACAATACAAGAAGGAATTTGAATTGTGTTGTGACTTGTGAGTGATTTTTAGAACATTTTGCAAATACTAGAATAATTTTTAGAAAGCGGTGTTAACAAAAGTTGTAAAACCCTCTTTTAAAGGATGCCACATTTGAACAAATTTATGCATAAATAAGTCTACTTATATTTTAATAGAAAATCAAAGCAACACCCATAAAGAAAGGAAACATAATCATAAATGAGTCAAGATAGATAACGAGTTCTTAAAAAATACATCAACAAAATACTCGTAATAATAGGTAAGAACATACAGACATCACTGCCAAAGGGTATCACAAATGAAAATTCATCTATTCAAAAGACACAATACCCTACTTGAAAAAATCCCCGAAAATTACTTGGTAAAAGCAGCACTCACACACATTGTGCAGGCAAACACATCTTGCATTGAATACAAACAGACCTAGAAGAATCCCTAGATGCCAGAGCATCTTTAGGGATTAATTCACTACATCAGCTCAAAGGGTAGAGTCAGGTCCAGAAGTATGGCAGAAAAAAAAACGGTATAGGACTTACCAGAAGCAGATTTTAGAGTCGGTTGAAGTATATATTACTCTGACCTTTAAAAGAAATCTCACTTTTTAAATTCATTCAATAAATGATGTATTTGGTCTGTATCAGGAATTAGATACATTTATTAAATGAATTAAGAGTAAATTTTCTCTTATAATCGCGATGTTTCTCTTTTCAGCGGTTGAAAAATATGACTTACTATCTGGCGACACTATGTCATTCCGTGTTGGTTTTAACAATTATCAGTGCAGCCATAATGAACTTGATTCTCATATATCTACCGCGAGTAAATAGTATTTACCCGATGTAATTTTAGCGAATTTTAGTTTGCCTTTTTGTAGAAAAAATATAAAAAAATTCCAACTTTGTAATTTGAATGTTCTTCCTCTTTTAGAGAAATATTATTGAATGAATAAAAGTTGTCTCTTAGGTTATAACTGTTAAGCTTAAATAGAGAAATAACAAAACCCTAATTGGACGAAAAAAAACAAACTGAAAACAAAACAAACAAATAATAAAATTAAACTGAAATAATAAAACACTAATGAAATATTATGGAAACCCTTCTACATCAGTCTTCTTCACCTCTGAATAACTCAACCCCAAGTTTTCTGATAAAGACGTTACTATTGTAGACATATCCAAATCCAAATGGCCACCAGAATCCCATTGTTCAAAAATGAAGTGCAAAAAGCAATCAGCCTCTTGGTTGTAGACCATTTCTATTCCTTAAAGGTCACACATCAACCCAATGAGTTCATAATCGACAACATCTGAATGAAGCAACGTATCAAAGTGTGGAATTTAATCTAACCAAAACCTTGTCACAATCCATAACTGTAGGTATTTTGTGAGCAATGCTAACAATTGTATTATCTGCGAAGTCCTCTCTGATGATCTTTTGTACTACAACATCAGTTTGTGAATTAACTGATGTTTTTGCTTCATCGATATTAATAATATTTTGCTACATTTTAGCATGATTCTTCCTAAGCATAGAAGTTGTCTTTGTTCCACATTCCAATGATCTCCACCATCAACCACTAAAGCCTCAAGTTTCTCAAGCTTTACAGCCACCACTTCTTTCAATTGGCACCACTCAAGACTCTTCCAACTTTCTGATTAGTGACACTCAAATTAACTGACTTTCTACTAGCAATACCAACACCAGGTGGCTTATCACCAGCAATATTAACATCAAGTGGCTTATTTTTATCGACTTTAACATTAAGATACCTTTGAATATACGTTATCAGAACATAATGTATAACAATATCTTTAATCGTCTTACGCGAGTTACTTGCAATTCTAGAAGCATGTCTCAAAAGGTCGGTCAAAGAGTAATCTTAGTTGTAACAAAACGGACAACGATATATCAAATCGGATATTTTAAACTTGTAGTAATCATCCTTTAGTTTTTTGTAATATCTAAGCTCATAGTATTCCAAATCAGATTCACGTGTATGTTCTAATTTTCTGTACGTATCAGTAATATGGTTGTTGTTATTATGAACCCTAATAACCGGAATTGGTCCTCCTCCCCTATTCGGATTATTTCTGTTAATGTTGTTGTTGTTGTTGTTGTTGATGGCGTCAACCTTAGCTGTCAACGTTGTCATCTGATCTGACAGAGCTTTGAAAGCCGCATTTAAAGCAGCGATAATTTTCATCACCGGTTGATCTCCCATGACTGATCACGTTAGAAAAAGAACATGAGAAACCTACTCCGATACCAACTGACGCAGTCAGAAGCGTAGGCTAGCAAGCGCTAAACCTAGATTGAAATAAGCAAGTTTGCAAGCGACAAACTTGTGAAAAAAGGGTTCCGGAATCCACTAGAAATTGAGAAAACTCTCTAAAATATTATTGAATGAATAAAAGTTGCCTCTTAGGCTATACCTGTTAAGCTTAAATAGAGAAATAACAAACTCTAATGGGCCGAAAATAACAAACTGAAAACAAAATAAACAAATAATTAAATTAAGCGGAAATAATAAAATACTCCCTCCGGTCACATTTATAAACAAAATATGACTTTTTAAATACATTGAATAATTAATGTATCCAGTCACATTTATAGGTTAGATTCATTAATTATTCAATGTACCTAAAAAAATGTTTTTTGCTTATAAATGTGACCGGAGGGAATATTAATGAAATATTATGGAAATCTTCCTACACCAGAATTTGTCTTCCAAAAATGTCTAGTATTGTAATTTGTTTTCCGTTTGTTTCTATTCCTGTGTAATTAATCTTTGACACAGTAAGGTTGGATGTTATACCTGGAAGAAGAAAAAAATTTCTAATAAAATTTAATTCTATGGATTTAAAATTATGTCACCCCTCATTATTAACTATGTTAGTTTAGTTCTTCCTGAAATATTATAATAGATGTATAGATTAAAAGAATACAAAGGTAAACAAGGATAACAAATACTAAAGGATTACGATCTAAAATGTTCACAAGATGTAGCTACAGGCATTTTAATTCAAATAATACATCTGCAACGCAACTCCTTAAAGCACAAACACAGAGTGTCCATTTAAACACCTTATTAGCACACTGATTCTTACAGAAAGTTGTCTAATCCTTTCTGCAGAAAAACTACATACCCACACACGTAACAATACGTAACAGTTTTGCGCATTTTATCTTATACCCTATACCAACGGTAAGCTTTCAAATTTTGGTTCCTATATTCTATCTATACCGACGCTTTTTCTACGGTCACTAAAGGCGTCCTTTGCTTTTTTGTAGTGGTTTCATTCTTTTAATCTCTAATTCTCATATCATTAATAAGGGATAATTTTGTAAAATCACTCATAATTTCTGTTTACAGTACAAAATTAACTACATTTCTTAATATGTGTGAAAATGTCAAAACAACTTATAATAAAACACGGAGGACAAAAATGTTCCTAATGGACAAGGACAATTTGAAACTTGTGGATGAAGTTGCTAAACATACATAACACATATACATTTCTTTAACAATAGTGTTTACTTTGTTTTAAATTATAAGTCGTTTTTATCATTTTCAAAGAATTAAGAAATGTGATTGTTTTATATGAGAAGGAAAAGTTGTGAGTACAACATTATTCTTCATGTATAATATGAGAAAGATAAATTTAAAAAAATTGAAATAAAAGAGTAATCAATATTTAAAGATATAATCAGAAAAATAAAATGAATGCTACATTACAAATGTAAAACAAAATATAATTTGAAAACTATTTTTAAATGACTTATAATTTGAAACGGACTTAATATGAAAATGCTTAAATATGAACAAATGACACTAAAATGGCAGTGGAATATTGACTTTAGATAAATATGCCCCCATGCATTGTATTCACTCAAATGTCTTCCAACACGTACATTTGACTAGACTTCCAATACTTTCTTTAACAAGTCGAATCTGTGTTTTTTCGTACAATTAATCATACAAATTAAGTAGCTATATGTTTTTTGTCAACAAAAAAAAAATGGATATATGTCTTATGAGTTAATCAAGCGCTCGCACATTGTTTTAGCAGTCAAAAGATTGAAATTAAATCATTCATACACACAAAAAAAAAAAAAAAAAAGATATATATATATATATATATATGATGCCTCATATTAAGTTGTTGGAAGTTAAAAAATATACATAATAAATAAATAAATTTCAAATAGTATTTATTACATGATTTATTTCATGCATTAATTACAGTGTCTTTTATTTTAATATTCTTTTTATTTTATTAAATTGTGTAAGAATATTCATTTCATAAATATATATTTTTATTTTTCTTCTTCCAAAAAATATATATTTTTATCTTTTCTCACTCTATATAAACTTTATCTTTCTTTCCTTCTACTTTCTCTCATGTCAAAAAGTTATTAATAATCATCTTTCAACTCAATCTTTCCCTTTATTTTCTTTCCTTCAACTTTCTAATTTTACCAATCAAACATGGTGTTCATTTAACTTTTTATATTTTCAATGACTAAATTTATCAGTCATGGAGGGTAAAAAAACTAGATATAGAGGATATTTTCAATGACCAAACATGATGTTGATTCATCATCAATCAGATGCAATTTTAACCTGATAAGAGATACAAATGATAACATATATATATAGAGGGTAAAAAAAAAAGATATAGATGATATTTTCAATGATAAGATATATTTGACTAAACTTTCATGAAAATTGGTCTTCTCTCTTTTTATTTTACTCGTTCTCATCTCAAACTTTTAAAAATAACGTCCGCGTGAGTTAACTCACGTTCGGTGTGACTTAAATCAAGATGACTATCAATGTGAGTTAACTCACCATGCGTGTAGAAGCTTTTGACATTGTGTTTCATAAACAAAGGCATAAGGAATTTCTCCCTCCAAATTCAAATTTCATCAAACTTAATCAAATCAACTTCAACTTCTACTTCAATTACAAGTAAGTGTTTATGATCCTTTTGCATTGGCTTTTTTTTGTTTAAATGATTAATTATTTTTTTTATAAAAGTTTGTGAAATGTTAGGTTTTTAGGGTTGATGAAACTGAAGGATTTTTTGCATGTTAAAGATGAAATTATAGGTGTTTCATAAAATATATCAATGAAAAATTAATTGATTTTTTGCATTGTTTTATGTTGTGTAGATATGTCTGTCAGCCGAGACAGGCAAAGACTCAGCAAGGAGATGATGACCAAGAGTGGGGATGAGGCGGCGGGCGTAGAAGTGGGGAGGGGTTGTTGTCTCAGACGGGTCTGTTCCAGATTGTGGACCCTACACAACTTCATGAGAGGAAAGCAATTTTCATTTTTCATTGTTTGGGTTGCCATTATCTTTTATAGATTATTTGACTAATTGATTTATCCTATTTATTTTTTAAAATAATTTAACAAATATACTCTTTAATCACTGTTGTAAAATAGAGGCACGAGTCTTAAGAGGGTCAATTGAATAAACTATATTATTATGAGATAAAGCAGTGCGGTCTTCTTTTGATTAGAAAAATGAATGCCAAAGCTCCTTTAAAGACAGATGATTGGTCATCACATTCCCACACACAATTGCCATCTTTACTAATCCAAAACTTCATTTCATAATAATTTTTCCACTTTTAAAGCACTAATTCTGTGACTTAAACATGATTTCCACTGAAAAAGAGAAACCTCAACTTTTGCTTCTCTTCACATACTTGAGCTTGTTTTGGTGGATGACTAGTACTTCTATCTATGTCAAAGCAGAAAACATTGATAGTATGAAGCCAGGAGATAAACTGAATGCTACATCCATGTTGTGTTCTAAACAAGGTAGATATTACATGAATTTTAACCAAACTACACAATCTGAAAACTTCACTTATCTCAGCATAGTTGCCAAAGGTACTACTTGGGTGGTGTGGATTGCTAACAGAAACCAACTTGTTGACAAAAATTCAGCTGTTCTATCACTAGACTACTCTGGTGTGCTCAAAATAGAATCCAAAATCGGTGAACCAATAATCCTGTATTCTTCACCTCAACCTTTTAACAATAGTACTATTGTTGCAACCTTGTTAGATACAGGTAACTTTGTGTTGAAAGATATTCGGAAGAACATTGTTTTGTGGCAAAGTTTTGATCATCCAACTGATAGTTGGCTTCCTGAGATGAAACTAGGTGTGAATCGTAAAACTGGTGAAAACTGGTCACTGGTTTCATACATTAGTTCTTCAATCCCAGCTTCTGGTCCATTCAGGCTTGAGTGGGAACCCACAAGAAAAGAATTGGTCATCAAGCATAGAGAAAAAGTATATTGGACAAGTGGAAAACTGATGAAAAACAATAGGTTTGAGCATATACCTGGAGAAGATTTTGACGTCAAAGATTTTGAGGTCACATACAAAAATCCAAATGAAAAACTTACTATATGGACTCTATTGGAAACTGGGCAACTGATAAACAGAGGAGGAGTTGACATAGCAAGAGCTGATATATGTTATGGGTATAACACTAAAGGAGGGTGCCAAAAGTGGCGCGATGCAGAGATACCTACTTGCAGGAATCCTGGTGATATGTTTGATAGCAGGCAAGGTTACGTTATTGAAGATATGGTATACGATATAGCAAATGCTAGTTATGGCATAAGTGATTGCCAAGATATGTGCTGGAGCAACTGCAGCTGTTTTGGATTCAAACCTTTTTATAATAATGGAACTGGTTGTGTAATCTTGGTATCAAGTAAAGGTTTTAACATTGCAGGCATTGGTTCTGACTCATTTTACATTCTGGATAAGAACACCGATCACAAAGGTATGTATATCTCTAACTGACTGACTAGCAGCTGGCCTAGCAGAAGAGCAAGTGAATAAGGAATGGTTTTTAAAATTAGCTCCAATTATTGTATTTGATCACAAGAACATTTTGCATTTTTGGAATAATATAAGAACAAAACAAGTAATTCATTGAAATATATAACTCAAATCAGTTCCTTGTTTTAGTATCGAACAAGTGGATATGGATTTGCACTGGAATGGGGACTCTTCTGCTATTTATGGGCCTTTCCATTCTGCTCCGAGCTTTAATGAAACGAAAACATGTGCTTCGAGGTATTTACATTTTATCAAATATTATATATAGTACCTAATTATAACAATCCCTTAAAATTTCATTTTTCACCTTCATGTAAACAGAGGATGAAAGAAAAAGAATGCAGATGGAGATTCAAGATCTTGAACGTTCTGAACAATACTCAAATGGCGACGATCTAGAAGGAGATTTAAGCAACGGAGATGATTTAAAAGTGTTTAGCTATTCATCAATAATTGTGGCTACCAATGGCTTTTCTTCTGAAAACAAGTTGGGACAAGGTGGCTTTGGACCTGTTTTCAAGGTGACCCTTTTAGTTTTACTGAGATAAAATAACTGCATGATGAAATAGTTGAGATTATACATTCCATTTTATTAATGATGTTTTTATATTCAATTCAGGGAATTCTACCTTCAGGGCAAGAAGTAGCTATGAAGAAACTTTCAAAAACTTCTGGACAAGGAATTACCGAGTTTAGAAATGAATTAACTCTCATTTCTAAGCTTCAGCATACAAATCTTGTTCAGCTAATCGGACATTGCATTCATGAACATGAGCGTATATTGATCTATGAGTATATGCCCAACAAAAGCTTGGACTTCTTTTTATTTGGTGAGATATATTAATTGCTACAATCTCTTAATATATTTGCTCTCCATTCATTTCAGCAGTAAAAACAGATAATTGATATTAAGAAGAGTAATTTAAGTTTCTTGATGTAGAGAACTAAATGTTATTAATATATACAAGTAATGTTACCTATTTTGTCTATCTAACATATTTGATGGTTGTTTATATTATTTTAATACTTCTCATGGCATTGTATATTTTTTCTTTTTTTGTGTGAGAAGATTCCACTAGAAGAAAGTTGCTAGATTGGAACAAACGTTTTAGCATAATAGACGGAATTGCTCAAGGATTGCTTTACCTTCACAAATACTCAAGACTGCGCATTATTCACAGAGATTTGAAGGCCAGCAATATTCTCCTTGATGAAAATATGAAACCGAAAATTTCTGATTTTGGTGTGGCAAGAATGTTCACAAAACAAGAAACCGAAGCAAATACCAACAGAATTGTTGGGACATAGTGAGTTTTTCTGTGTGCTCTTTTGCATCTAAATTCCACTAACAATTTTCATAAACCGAATCTTTTGTAATGTCGGTAATATTTTTTGTTTCATACAGTGGTTACATGTCTCCTGAGTATGCGATGGAAGGAGTCTTTTCTACAAAGTCTGATGTATACAGCTTTGGAGTGCTGCTCCTTGAAATTATCAATGGTAAAAAAAACAATAGTTTCTACTCTGAAGACAGACCACTTAATCTAGTAGGACATGTATGTTATCATTTCTCTATACTCCTTATAAACAAAGCGTGCATGTTGACTGAGTTTTGACATTAAAAATAATCATTGATGTAATAGGCATGGGAGCTATGGAAAGACGGCGTGGTTCTTGAGTTGGTGGATCCATTACTAACTGAGTCATTTTCTGAGGATGAGGTGCTAAGATGTGTTCATGCTGGTTTATTATGCGTAGAAGAAAATGCAGATGATCGCCCCACCATGTCCAATGTTATAGCAATGTTAACTAACAAGATTAAAGTCGATGTTTTGCCTAAGAAACCAGCATACTATGGTAGAACAAGAGTTTTTGAGGAAGAAACATATGGCGAAGAAGTTTGTGTGGATTCCACTTATGAAAACTCTTATTCACATGAGCAAAATATAGATAGATCCAGTGAACAAAATACAAAATTTATCGATTAAACAATGGCGCTATGGGTGGACCGATGTTTTATTTGTTTTGCCTTCTCGAGCATTGATTCCTTGGGAAGACATTGAATGTATTAGACATATGAGTGGATTTATCATGTTTAGAGGAAATAGGGATATTCTAGATAATTTGAATTTTGATTTACACAATTTATCATGTATTATTTAGACATGCAAGTAATTTCGACAATGATATGCAAGACATGAATCAGAATACTTTATATAATGATTTTGAGAGAGAAATTACATGTTGAGATGATCCAATATATTGTGTCTGAATTGGCCCTCCAGTTCTTCTAGGATTTTCTTGAATTGCAGGTCATTTGAAATGATTCTGACACTGTGCCATTCCGTGTTGGTTTTAACAACTGTCGGTGCAACGGCATGTAAATGATGGCCGTTATGAACTTGATACCCATGTATCTACCGCGTGTAATTAGTGTTTACCTCTGTAATTTTAGCGAATTTTTGTTTGCCTTTTTGTAAAAAAAAAATTAATTAAATTCCAACTTTGTAATTTGAATATTTTTCCTCTTTTCAAATTTCAAAATTTAAGATATTTTCGTGGATCAGTTTAGTCCCTAACAGAAAAATATAAACCCAAATTAGTTCCTCTAATACAAATGAATCATGTCAAAGCCTTTGTTGGAGGATTGATGATGCCTGCATCAATGTCCGAAAATTCAAATTGCGTCAAGACTTGCACGTTATAAAAATGGAAGAGGATGATACATCCCCTATGATACTTGACATGTCTTTCATTCAAAAGGTGTGGATCAATATGAATGTGGATAATAACACACTTAACAATTAAAGATCAAAACTTGGAGGTGTATTACAACTTATTCCAAAGAGCCACAAGCACTGTTCGTACCAGAGAACGAATAAGGAAATTATCCTCAAAACCATCTTGAAACGAAAGGAAAATGACGTCGAGCTAATGACGTAAAACAAATGCTTGTTATTTGGCAACTCAATATTCCATCACTTTACTTTTTACCTCTGCAATTTATAATTTTATGTATAAAGATTTTAATAAAAAAACGTTTTGGATGGGTGGTGGGTTTACAATTTATAATGAACTTAAAATTTCAAACTTTTGCTTTCTATTAAATTCGCTAGGCGAAGACATGTTCACCTAGCAAATCTATTCATTTTAAAAAATTAGCACTATGTTGATATTCGCTAAGCGAATGTTTCAAAATTGGCGGATACATTTGTTTGCGAGTTTGAAGGGGAAGGGAGAGGAGGGGTTTAGAAAAAAAGGAATGAGTAAATGGAAGAAATAGAGGATATTGGAAGGAGGAGCTTTGAGGGTCTTATTTTTCTTCAAAATATAAAACCCTCCTCATTGGAGGAACTAAAAAATTGTATTGGATGAGGGTTTTGGGGGGTTTGGGAGTGTTTATATAAATTTTTCAAATTTAATATATATTGTTATAATATTCTTAAAATAAAAAACATTTTAATCATAAGCATTAATTTATCACTCTCTAAAAAAATAATCTTTCAAAAAATGTGATACACTTCTCAAATTTTTCCTATATTTCTATCTCTCCAAAGTCTTTCATTTCTCTCCCCTCCAAACTCTCAAACAAAATCCAAGAGTAATTGGATAATAACAATCATAACAGAATCTTTTTCTTCCTATTATCTTTCCTTATTCAAAATTCAAAAAATAGAACTTTATTCCTACAGTAAGATTCATTTGAGCTCATAATATTTTTCTATGTAGAACTAGAAATCTTAACTTAATCTTAATGATGTAAAAGCAATAAAACGGTTATTTGGTAAGTATCATATACATAAGCCAGTCACTACATGACAAGCAAGAATTGACCGCGTGGCCTAATGGATAAGGCGCTCGCCTCCGGAGCGGGAGATTGTGGGTTCGAGTCCCACCGTGGTCGCTTTTTCATACTTTTTTTTCTTGTTATGATTCACCTAACTATGTGCATGCTTTGATTTTACACGAGATTGAATTCACTTGTATTTCGCATTAATTTGAGGATTTATAATTCATAATTGTTTAGGTTTTTTTAACTCAGGAATATAGTCCCCTTAAAAAGATCGAAACTATATAATTTTTTTAAGGTGAGCTCAAAACTGTATATATTATTTCTTAAAAAAAAAATTAAAAAATATATTTTTAAATTGTAATAATTTCTTTTGTTAAGAAGTGTATGTTAAAACATCAAAGAGACTCAACATATTTATTTTACAGCTATGCTATATATAGTACGGAAAAAAGGCAACGAAAATGGACGACCAGAGAGAAACTTGCAATTACACTTTTTTTATTTTAAAAGCAAAATTATATAATATTGGTTTTAGTGGAAATCATGGGGTGATGGTAGTGTAATTTGTTAGTTTTCGTTTGTTCCGTGTCGTACTAGAGAGTGTTTTCCTTTATTTTAAGGGAAGGAGACTTAACATATCTTTGGTTTTAATTTTAGAGGGTCAAAAGTGAGTTTAGAGGTTTTCGAATTGATTTTATCATGTTTGGGTGAATAAAAAAGAATATGATAGTGGATGGAGAGCTAATGATGTCCTAACCGAGTAATGTTACATGTTAAGTGTTGTGATTGAACCCTTGAAAGGTGTGTCTTCCCATGCTTAACATGATGGATGAGTTGAAAGACCCATAAGGCCACTAGGTTTCAAAAAGGTTTGTGAAGCTATAGCTCTTAACATCAATCTATCGATGTACGAAGCTATAATATCCATGACTCAGAGTTGTAGCTTTCTAAATATTGTGAACCTCTATTGTTACCGAGTTAAGTCTTTAATCACATCATTTAAATTGAATCTCTAAATCCTATGTACATGCTTTATTTACTTTTGCATTTTAGGAAAGAGCATGGCTCCGCTAGGGTTTCTTCCTAGCGTCGATCTCCATTGATTCTATGTGCCATATACATACCATATACCTTACTGGTTGACTTTTGGTTTTTGCAATTACATGTGATTTTTGCTTGTCTCCATTGAATCCACTTGGTTTCTTCAACACCAATCCCATTCACCATTGATTAATCCAATTTCACGTGTGTTTCGTTTCTCAATTTATGTGTTTGTTCGCGAACAAATGGTTACAACTCAGGCGAATCCACATTCTTCAAAATCAAATAAATGCATTCGTTTTCCTATAACTAATATTGTTGATAAGATTGTGGATACTTCGAGGTTAGTTGGTAGTCAAGGCAATGTTCCATTTGTTTTGGAACCAGTTGAACACATGTCATAGTCGCCAGAACTAGTTGCAATATCGATGCCCCCTCCATTTTTGGTTGTTACACTCCATAGAAGTCCCACTATGACATGAGATCTTCATATTGTGTATGATGTTTGTGATATAGTGGTTAATTCTGATGACCCTATTGATCCAAATTTACAGAGGGGACTAGATCTTGTCCAACATTTATTGATTCAAGGTGCGTCAGTAGACGTCTCATTTACTCCTTATTTATCAAAGAGTCAGAAAAAGAAAATTACGAAGGCATATCAAACCCGCTCTCAAGGTCACCCCTCCTGCACTTCCAAAATGAAGATCTTTTTTTATTTTTTTTTATTTTCCGGGCCATAGGTTATGAAATTTTGTATGAATAATAGATACCCTTTAATGCATAATCTCTGAGCGTTATGGGGTAAGGATGTTCGTTTTGTGGCTCGTTACTATTCTTTATGCTTTTTTAGGGTTTTGGCCCAGTTCCTCTTTCCATACATATTTTCTCCTTTTATTAATAATATATATTGAGTGGGGAGGTAAAGGATGAGAGTTTCAGTTTCGTGCCAACCTAGTTGGGATGTTTATGTCTCTCCCCGATGTCAAACCTATCTTAAAGCTTATAAAAAAAAACTTTTGCATTTTACATTAGTGTTCTAAAATCTTATCTTTGTTGTTTATCATCTTGGATCTTAAATAACTAAACTTAGTATTTAGAAATACTTAGAACTTATCCACTTCAATTCTCGTGGGATCGATACTCTACTTACTCATTACTTGTTGCGACAATGTATACTTCGGAACAAAATAGTATTGCTGGGCTATTATAATATAATCAAAATTTGAATATATATTTTTCGCTATTTTTTTATTCACAATTTTATTAACGTGTAATTTTAAACCCTATAATAAAATATGAAACAATCCAAAATAAAATATGAAACAATCCAAAATAAAATTAAAATATGTGAAAAATTACTAAAGACAATAAAACATGGTTATTTAAAAGTTAATTTTATACTCTAAATTATAAAATCAATATAAAAATATTTAAATTTAATTATCATTGACATTGCTTTAAAAAAAAAATTATTACTGACATTTAAATTATAAAAAAATGAATTTATTTTTCTTGAGTGGTAGTTCAAAATTAGTATATATCATAAAAATATTTATTTATGTTTTTTTTGATAAAATATTTATTTATGTTAAAATAGATTAAAGTATAGTGCATATTTAATTATTAAGGGATATAGTTGTAATTCAAGCATCTTATAAGAGATATGAATATATTTTTTGTTCTTAGAGAGGAGAGTGTATATTTTAACATAAGATGAGAGAGAAGTGTAATTCAAACTTCTCTTGAGGAGAGTGTAATTTACTTCAAATAATTTAATTGAGTTTAGGCAAAAAATAAAAAATATTTTTATTGAGAATAAAAACAAAAAGCAATCAAGTTACGTTTTCACGCACATGTCAAATAAAATTACGTTTTGGCGTCATACATGATTTGAGAATATAGTCAACAAAATTCTTAGTGGTGGGGTGTAAGATATGGTACTAATTATTAATTATTAGGTGTGGTGGGATTTATATATGAAGGGTGTAAGATCTATATCTCTCGGTCACTGTTATAAGGAAAAATTTACTTTTTAAATTTATTAAATAAATGATGTATGTAGCCTATTTATAGACCACATACATTATTTATTAAGTGAATATAGAAAATGAATGTTTGCTTATAAGTGACAGAAAAGTGTACTATTTTTTTTTTTAATAAGAAAAAGTGTACTATTTAATTTTATGTTTATCTCTCCAATGATTTTTCAATTTATTTTAGTGAAAGTGAACTCTTTCTCAAATCTTTTAGCTGTCAACACATTTTCTTCTTTTAATCTATTAATTAAATTTTGAGACAAAATCACCCTTTAAAATTTTGTGATTTCGTCGTCTTTTCACAAATTAATATGTTTTGATTTGACATATTTGTGTGGTGTGTTTACGTTAATAGTTTAGATCCGGACATACTAATCATATGTAAAAAAAAAAAAAAGACCATAACACATCATATATTATATTTTTTATTTGGTCAAATAGCCTAATGGTTATAATTTACCTTATAAGGTGAATAAGTGAGGTATCTGAAGTTTGAATCCCAACACCTGCATATAATAATGCATTGTTCTACCAACCAACTTAACTATGCTCACGTGACAAATAATATATTATACACATATACATATACATTCTCTTCTATCTGAAAAATATAAAAATAAAAAATTCACTAAAATACAACGCAGTTATATAGCACAAGAAAAGCGGCGCAGAAAGAACAAACACAAGAAGCAAGCAATTTCTAGAGAGAGAAACAAACAAACAAACTTTCTCATTCCATTTTCTAGAGAGAGAAACTCAACACAAAGTGCCGTCATTTTCATTTCAATCCCTCTCTTCAAAAGATAACACAACACAGATTCTCTTCTCAACGCTTTCACTCAATTTATCGTTTTCACTTCTAAATTCTATTCTCAGGTATAAACATTCATTTTTTGTTCTAATTTTACACATTCTTTCACTCTTTTTCTTCGTTTTTTTATTAATGTTGATTAGGGTTTTTGTTTTTATGTCAAAAAGTTCAATTTTTTTGAGTGATATAACCCTAGGTTTATGATAATCTTGAAAAAAATTGCATTATGAGAATGAAATTGAATGTTGTATTGAATGTTGATATTTAATGTGTGTAATTTAATTCAGAATTTAGTGAGAATTTTTTCAGTTTTGTGTTATGATGATTCCCAAATTAAATTAGGGTTTAGGATTGTTGAATATCGGTTTTGGCGGATATCGATCGTGGTATTTTGAGCTCTCTGCCGTGCCCAATTTTGGTCAATAATCTGATATGACGGGCTATGGAGCGGCTGGTATGGCAGAATTTTGGCTCTCCGCCATCGACCGCACTGAATTAGGTTATCGAGTAAAGTATCGATTTTTTAACAAAATTTGTTATTAAGTCTTGAAATTCGAAGTTGTTTATGAACAAATGTTGTAACAGAATACGTTATTAATTCTTGAAATTCGAAGTTGTTTATGATTTTTACAAATGTCACGGGTTCAAGTGCTGGAAACAGCCTTTTGTGTAAAAAACAGGGTAAGGCTGCATACAATACACCAAAAATGGTGCGACCCCTTCCTGGACCCTGCGTATGCAGGAGCTTTAGTGCACCGGGTTGTCCTTTTTATTTATGATTTTTACAAAAATACAATTTTTTTATGTTATTTAACAAAATATCATGTTTACCGGTCCGGTATGTCATTGCAGAGTGTGTATGCTTAATTTCTTTATATTTGCATATTGATATTTTGCTCAAGCTTATTGCCTTTGTTCCATTATGCCTGCAGGAAATTATACGGTTAAGCTGTGATTTGTGAAATGAAAAATCAGTAGAATTTCTTGAGGGTTTCAAAGTTTTCTGATTCTTCACATTTCTGTATTCTGTTGTGAAGAAAAAAAATATGGTGTGATGGACCAACCAAGATTTAACGAACAGCTTCATTGCAATCCCATGGAACGAAGAAATGAGGAAGTCCATCCTGGATCTCAGTCAGTAATGCAGAGCTATCTGGACAGCATGTATGCTAATACTTATACAAGTCCATCTGAGCATAGCAGCACATCAGATGTTAAATCTGTACAGAATTATTCAATACAAACGGGTGAGGAATTCGCTTTTGAATTTATTAGAGACAGGGTAAATCTCAAGAACCCCGTGTTTTCAAATATCGGTGATTCCAATTCTACAACTAATGGTAGGGAACTGAATGATGTTTTAGGCATCAGTCATTCAGGATTTGGGAATGGTTCAGGCGTTTCTGTGCTCTCAACTGTTGAGAAAGGTTCAGCAGAGTTCAACAGACAGCGTACATGGTTACACGGAGACCAAAGCAAGTATGGGTCAGCTCGACCAACAGCAAGAACTCCGTTGAATCAAGAGAATGGTCAATTTGGGCAAGGGTATGCTTCTTATGGTGGTTCAAAGAGAAGATCGTCAATGATGATGAAATGTCTTTGTAGCTTTGGTGGTAGAATATTACCTAGGCCAAGGGATGGAAAATTAAGGTATGTGGGAGGTAAGACACATCTTATTCGTCTGAGAAAGGACATATCTTGGCTGGAGCTTAGTCAGAAAGCAGTGTTTATTTACAATCTGGTTCATGTACTCAAGTATCAACTTCCTGGGGAAGAACTTGATGCTTTGGTATCTGTATCAACTGACGAGGATTTACAGAATATGATGGAGGAGTATAACCTTATAGAAGATAGAGAACCCCCGCAAAGACTTAGGATTTTTTTGTTCTCAGAGGACGATTGGGAAGATGCTCAGAATGCTCTCCGCAGCATTAGTAATAATTCTGAGGTCCAGTATGTTGTTGCTATTAATGGCATAGACTTGGGATCAATAAATAACTCAACTGCACTTGGTGTCAGCTTTTCAGCAAATGACATATGTGAATTTGAGAGTAAACCTATCATAAGAGAGCCTAGCAGTGTAGCTGGACAAGCTATTGGTGTCAGGAATACTCCCTTGACTAACAAATCCGACACTTTGTTGTCTACCCAGTCTTTACAGCAAGTCTCAACAACGTCTTCAAATGCTTTTGAAACTGGTCAGCTGCCTAATAGTGACCAAATGACGCAAGCTGCAGAAATTAGTCATAAACATCCTGTTCACCAAATGACTGTTGATGTCAGGAATACTCCTGTGGCTAACAAATCCGACACTTCATTGGCTACCCAGTCTTACCAGCAAGTATTAATGACATCTTCAATTTCTCATGAGACTGATCAGCATACTAATGGTGGCCTAATGACACATGATGCAGAAATTTGTCGTCAAAATCCTGTTCAAAAAATGACTGTTGGTGTCAGGAATGCTCCCTTGACCAATAAATCTGACACTTCATTGGTTACCCAGTCTTCACAGCAAGTATTAAGGACGTCTTCAGTTGCTCGTGAAACTGATCAGCTGACTAATGGTGGCCAAATGACGCAAGCTGCAGAAGTTAGCCATCAATATCCTGTTCAGCAAACGACTCTTGATGTCAGGAATACTCTCTTGACTAACAAATCTGACACTTCATTGGCTACTCAGTCTTCACAGCAAGTATTAACAATGTCTTCAAATGCTTATGAAACCAGTCCGCTGACTAATGGTGACCAAATGACTCAAACTGCAGAAATTAGTTGTCAATATCCTGTTCAACAAATGACTGTTGGTGTCAGGAATGCTCCCCTGACCAACAAATCTGACACTTCATTGGTTACCCAGTCTTCACAGCAAGTATTAAGGACGTCTTCAATTGCTCGTGAAACTGATCAGCTGACTAATGGCGGCCAAATAACGCAAGCTGCAGAAATTAGTCGTCAATATCCTGTTCAGCAAATGACTCTTGATGTCAGGAATACTCCCTTGACTAACAATTCTGACACTTTATTGGCTACCCAGTCTTCACAGCAAGTATCAAGGACCTCTTCAATTGCTCATGAAACCGGTCCGCTGACTAGTAGTGACCAAATGACTTCTTCAATTGCTCATGAAACCGGTCCACAGACTAATGATGACCAAATGACGCAAGTTGCAGAAGTTAATTGTCATTGTCCTGTTCATCAAATGACTGTTGGTGTTAGGAATACTCCTTTGACTACCAAATCTGACACTTCATTTGTTACTCAGTCTTCACAGCCAGTATTAAGGACGTCTTCAATTGCTCATGAAACCGGTCCGCTGACTAGTGGTGACCAAATGACTTCTTCAATTGCTCATGAAACCGGTCCGCTGACTAATGGTGACCAAATGGCGCATGCTGAAGAAGTTAGTCGTCAATATCCTCCTATTCACCAAATGACTGATGGTGTCAGGAATGCTCCCTTGACTAACAAATCTGACACTTCATTGGCGGCTACCCAGTCTTCACAGCAAGTATTAACAACGTCTTCAAATGCTTATGGAACCAATCCACCGACTAATGGTGACCAAATGATGCAAGCTGCAGAAACTAGTTGTCATTATCCTGTTCACCAAACGACTGTTGGTGTCAGGAATACTCCCTCGACTAACAAATCTGACACTTCATTGGCTACTCAGTCTTCACAGCAAGTATTAAGGGCATCTTCAAATGCTTATGAAACCGATTCGCTGACTAATAGTGGCCAAATGACGCAAGCTGCAGAAATTAGTCGTCAATATCCTGTTCACCATGGCCTTCATCCCTCTCATAACCCTGTTGTTGGAGAGACTCCTATTTCTATGGCTCCTCATCTTTTGAAAAATCAACCAGGGATTCTGAATGAAGACTATCCACCTAGTGGAGTACAAATACAGAAATCTGAAGTATCTACAGCGCAGGTGAAAACAGTAGGTGATCATAATTCAGGCAAACAAGGGAGTGACCTGGGTAATTTTCTATCCTTGGAAACCCCGTCCCCATCTCTGTCAGTTGGAGTTACCATGCCTAAGGAGCATTTACCTTTGTTCCCTTCCACACAAAAAGTTCAGCACCAGGGTTGTGAAGAGGGCTCTTCTTCATCTAGCAGTTCATGTGTTCCTAATTATGTTGATTCCTACTCCAATGCAATTGATTTGAGTTGTCTTCATCCTTCTCCAATTCCTAAAAGAGTTTACTGTTCAGAAAGAACTCCCAGGGAGCAAGTTGAGGTCCTGAATCGGTCCTCAAAGTCAGATGATACACACAGCTCACAATTTCATGTGTCAGGTTTGCTTTCCGATATTAAGCCAGTCAGTCCAGTAACAGAATCTGGTGACAACTTGCAAGATGGCAATCTGTTAGATCCAGACAAGAAACCAACTATTTCACCAACGGCCTTTCTTGCAGATGACCATACTGTTGACAATGGGTTTGCCAACGATCAAATGAATAAACCGTTGCTTGATACAAACAGTGAGATAAAGTCAAACCAATCTGAGCACATGGATCCCGAGTTGAAGCAAGTCTTGGTGAGTAATGAAGGAGTTAAAGAGGTGGAAACTAAAGATAACCATATCAAACCCTTTTGTGATGAAACCGAAACTAAAAATGGTAAATCAGATCATTCTGCTGTTCATCATGTTTCCTCTGTTGAGCGCCTTGATGTTATAGCATCCAATCTTCCAGAGATTGATTGGGGTGAGGCCTATAGGAAGGAATCTAATGATAGCCATGTGGTGCAAGATCTACCTGTTTCTGTAGCTGGGAACATAACCGAAGTTGTTTCTCAAGATTTTCCCGCAAATGTTTCTAATAAAGTAGAAGGTGACATTCTAATTGACATCGATGATCGATTCCCCCGTGAAATGCTTTCTGATATGTATTCTAAAGCAATACTTGAAGAAGACCCCTCCATTCTGCATCCACCATCCGCAGATGGAACAGGCTATAGTGTAAATATGGAAAATCATGAACCTAAAAGTTGGTCATATTTTGGAAAGTTGGCACAAGAAGGCCTTGACAATGTCTCGCCTATTGATAAAGATCATCTTGGTTTTTCACATCATGTTACACCTCAAACAACTGATAGAGTTCCTATAGATTGTGAGGATTCCCACCTCAATTTTGGCGAAGAAAATCAGGACTTACATAGAAGGATTGAAACAGAAACCCATGTTCTGAATTCCAATTCTGATCAATCCCAACTTAATGATACTGGAAGTGAACAGTTTGATGGTAGGATGGAAAATCAAAGAGCACCAGAGTCTGAGTACGAGGTATCATTTTAATTTAATTTTTTCAGTATCCTTTTAGATTGTTTTTCAGCTGACAATAGTTCTTATGCTTTAACTTAGGATGGCAAGTTTGAAAGCAAAAACTGTAACCGATCTCCCCGTGATTCTTCTTTAGGAGAAATTGCTATCAGTACAGTGCAGGTAAAGTCTCATTCTTTCCCTTGAAAATTCTTATTTGATTTAGTTCTCTTCTCTGCATGAATTCCCGATATACTTTGATAATACACCAAGTATGCCAATAATAGGTTTTAGGAGTATTTTATTGAGAAATCTTCAATTTATCTACCATTGAAGGTATCCCTTTTTATGTTTTCAGCAAACTCTAGAAAAAATTCTTTTCACTGTTGCTAAATTAGATCCTAATTATCTGACTTTTGTAATTGGAACTTTGTCTCATATATTAATATATATGCGAACAAGATATGTTGCACAGGTACGGGTAAGATAGAATATGATTTACAAATATAATTCTTTTATAAACAATTGGCTAGGGTATGGGTATGGGATATGGCAATATTTAAATATTATGTGTGTCTAAACATTTTTAAGAAGATACTGAATATTTCTATTTATCTTTAGAAGTATCAATTGTACTACTTCTAGAATATACGTTGTTTATACTAACAAAAAATAAAACTATTTGCTTTGAAAACTGATTAAAGATAAATTTTACAAAACATGCTTGAATGATTACCTAAATAACTTTAGCTTGTTTTTATTATTGTTTTGGTGCAATTGGTAGATCATTAAGAACGATGATCTTGAAGAGTTGAGGGAACTAGGTTCTGGTACATTTGGGACTGTGTATCATGGAAAATGGAGAGGCACAGATGTTGCTATCAAAAGAATAAAGAAGAGTTGCTTCAGGGGTCCAATATATGAGCAAGAGAGACTGGTAACTTGTCATTCCATGTCTGTTTGATAGCATGTACTGTTTTCTTTTTCTTTAAAAAGAAATAGAGAATGCTTCTTATTGTTGTGATTGTTTGAAAGTTAATGATGAGCATATATTTCGAGGGTAGTAAAACTATATTTGTATCTGTTCTCAGACTGTAGAGTTCTGGCAAGAAGCTGACATTCTTTCAAAGCTTCACCATCCAAATGTGGTTGCACTTTATGGTGTGGTACAGGATGGACCCGGTGGAACGATGGCTACTGTTACAGAATTCATGGTGGATGGTGCTCTTAAGCATGTATTACTTCGCAAGGACAAGTAATGCATTTAAAAAGAGCTTGTCATTTCTATTACCATGTAGCATTACTATAAGAAAAATGTTCACTATTGCATCACATTTGATGAAAACTAGTTTTTATAATAGAATTCTTTCTTGAATGAAAGGCATCACTCTGCTAAAGCGTATTGTGTCTGCAAGAATGTTCAAGTGATGAATATCATGTCCTGTTTACTGGCTAGTTCGGCTTATGAATCTGAACATGATTTTTTTTAGGTATCTTGATCATCGCAAAAGGCTGATAATTGCAATGGATGCAGCTTTTGGAATGGAATATTTACACTCGAAAAACATTGTGCATTTCGACTTAAAATGCGACAATTTGCTTGTGAACTTGAAAGATCCTTTACGGCCAATATGCAAGGTATTTGATACTTGTGTAATCCTCTGTGAATTTGATTTGTCATAATTTTGGCATGTTAATAAGAAACATAAAATTTCTATCCTAGGTTGGTGATTTTGGTTTGTCAAAAATTAAACGAAATACCTTGGTAACTGGTGGTGTGCGGGGGACTTTACCTTGGATGGCACCAGAGCTGCTGAATGGAAGCAGCAACAAAGTTTCAGAAAAGGTAATATTTTAAGTTATCTCTAGTAAAATGATTTTCTCCAATCCATATCCACCAAGGAAATTTGAAATTTGCTCAAACCCATCTTTTATGATTTTATCCAATTTGCCATGACACAATTGAAAATTAACTAAGGAAATGAGCTGTATTGATGTCTCTTCTTGATGTTGGAATTTTCTTCATATCATATAGTAGTAAAACTCTAATACTCATAACTTTTGAATTTTTTTTTTTTATTTGTGTTCATTTACTGAAATTTTGGAAAGATATGTTCATCTTACCAATTTTAATATTACACATTAAATGTCTCTTTTACCTTCTTGTTGGGTTACAACCATTGAATGCTGAATTTGCATTTTGATCTTGTAGGTTGATGTGTTCTCCTTTGGCATAGTTCTATGGGAAATTTTAACCGGTGAGGAGCCATATGCCAATATGCACTATGGTGGAATTATAGGTAATATTGTGTTCTCATGTTTACCTTTTGTTTTTTCTGTTGAAGAGCTATATGAACTATCTAGTCTTTTGTATCATCTTCAAATCAGTTTACCTCTTTATATTGAATCAACAGCACACTAGATTGTAGAATAAACTCTTTCTGTGTTCGTTTTTCTTTTCGATCACTCTACTTTAAAAATAGATGGAGGGAAAATAAAGAAACAAAAATAGAGCCTTCTCTCTGCATGTTTAATTGGCTTGGAAAAGGGGAGAATAGTGAACATAAACATAAATTAGGGTCCGATACTTGTGTGGAAGAGCACATATATAGGAGTTCTTTAGGTTTATCAGATTATCCTATAAAAATCAGCATTGTTTATTATTGCTCCTATTCCATCGAGTCAACATAAGAAATCAATCTTCCTTCAGAAAAAAGAAAAGAAAAAAGAAGTCAATCAATTGGTTTATTTTGTAGTAGTTGTCATTGATATTTGTCTCCACGTGCAGGTGGGATTGTAAATAACACATTGCGGCCAGCCATTCCAAGCTACTGCGATCTCGAATGGCAAACACTGATGGAGGAATGCTGGGCACCGAATCCTGTAGCTAGGCCTTCCTTCACACAAATAGCAAGTCGCTTGCGGATAATGTCCACAGCTGCTACTGAAACAAAGCCACAGGGAAACAAGCCATCTAAATGAATCAGAGATAGCATTATTATTGCTATTGATGATGTAACATTTAATTTTTTTTAGTGGTACTCCAGGAAGTTAGTTATACCAGGGCTGGTTCTAATATATATAGGTTTTGATTTTTTTCTTCTAACAGATATACACAGGAATAATCTAGTACTATGCTAGGCAAGGTACTTGTTGTACACCAATGCTTCAATACAAGTGCAAAATTGTCGTTTTCGTATGGGTAATGGATTAATCAGTTCTGTTCTGACATCTCTATTTATATGATAGTCAGCAAAAAATGATAAGCTACTTCATTTGTTTCAGGAATAATGCTATCAATATTCAACAATTGGTATTTTTTTTTTTTAAGAGTCAACAACCTTTTCTTTGTCTCAATATTATTGTCAATTTGGTCCATAATTTTGATATGATAGTGAATTGATGACGAGACCAACAGACATATATCAGCCACATCAGCACCAAACGATTTTGTAGGTTCTGTGTGTTGTTCGTATCATCACGGTAATCGTTGTGAAATGCTCGTATTAGACGGCAATTGCTAGTCACTGAAGCGAACCAAAATTGTATCATTTTAAAAATAAGGGGATTAAAATTCTGAAAAATTAAATTGGAGAGATTAAAATCGTGAAATGACAATAATAGAGACAAAGTACATTTAAGGCCAAAAGGTTTAGATTAAAAACTTACAATCCAGAGAGGCAAGAATCCCCATTAGGCCAATATGGAAAACTGGATGTGCTTTGATGCTATCTGTAACTTTGTATTTCTTGCAAGTTAAAAAACATTTCTAGGAAACTGCTAATACCATTCTCTCTTGAGGTTCTAGATTATTTTTACAGCCTATCAAATACCATTATGAAATTTGAGAGTGAAATACATGGTCAATAAGTTCAATTAGAAATTATGACTAACTCAACTTTTTTCCAAAAATGATACACTTCAATTGAGTGAATATGCATGTGACTAGGTATAATAATATGATTAACTCGATTAAATTAAATGTTGAAAGAAACAAATTATTGCAATGAATAAGTGCATGATCATTCTACTCCCTTTTTCTTGAATTTGGAACACGTGCAGAAAGCGATCCCAACCGTTAAAGTGAGATCGGACAGCTCAAATTATGAAATAACAAAATCAGCTTTAAATGGATGGGATTGAAAAGTTGGTGATGCAGTTTCTGCACCAAATCCATTTCCTTTTATCTTAAGAGGCTCTATCAGTATATGACAAACTTGCCACTTGCCAAGCAGAAGCCATCATAATAGGCCTTCCTTTCCAACCAAGTAAAAGGCAACCCTTTTCACATGACAATGTATATCCATCACAATCATAAACAGAAAGCATCATTCTAGCTTGACTTGTACACTTTAGTGGCATTACTTGAAATCCTGCTCTTCCTAATTGTCTTCTCCATTGATCTACTCTTTCATGTCTCTCCATTCTATCAGGACCCTCACAAGCCACAATGTTACAAATTTCTTCTGCAAAATGTACTCTCTCTATTTTCATCCTAATTGGACTATTTCTTGGCATACTTGCCTCAAGAGAATCAAATATTGCTGAGTAATAGTGAAGTGATTCTAGAAACCTACCAAGAAAGAAAGGTCCATTGTGGTTTGTGTCTTGCTCTACAACTGTGAGTGCAATTGGACTTAGCTTCTTGATTGACTGAAGAATTGATTTTAGATAGCCTCTACTTTCTTTCACATATTTGTGCAATTTCAAGATGCTATTAACAATTAAAGATTCACCTTCTCTCAAGTCGAGGTTCTCCATTGTAAGAAGAGAAGGAGTCACCGCCTCTGATATTATACGAAATTCAAGGACTATTCCAAATGAAAGTGCTTCCTCTACAAGCAAATTCATGCTAGCGCGAAGTTTTGCGTTGTTTTCTTCATTTGTACTGAATCCTGTTATCCTGAGCTTTGGAGGCCCCTCAGGCCTCGAAGCGAGGTTCCTTATAAGCGAAGGCCATTGAAGAGCATGCTCCATTCCTAAATCAATTATATGTATTGAGCTTTTTCCTTTTGATCCTTGACATATAGCTTCATTTGCAGCCATGAAACCAAAAGTAATGTAAGGTGTTGTTTGGTAAAGAAGCTGAAATGCTTCCAACTTATTCTCCCTAGTAATCAAAGAAACATCATTAGAAGTACTTGTTGTGAGTGTACTATTTGAAAATACATTATGTGGATAAAGTGATAACCTACACTTCAATGCCGTGGCAAAACAGTAGGAGACTCTTTGTAATGAATCTCCTGAAGGACTTGACAAAGCCAAAATTTTACCGAGTAACAAATTTGCCTGATTGTTGTCTCTGCAACCAACGGCCTCAGCACAAGCCAGTAGCGTATGGACCAAGTCAAGGCCTTGGTTCATACCGAGACTGGCTTGTGATTGTGGAATAGCACCAAAATTGCCGTTCATTTCAACAACTTCTTCGTCTTCCATTGTGATTGTTGTATTTTCGCAGATCTCAAATTCTTCATCCTCCATTGTGGTTGGATCATAATCAAAGACATCATCATTCACCAAAAAGTGATGATCAAAACTTTGACTTTCATGAGTCTTCTCTTGAGACTCATGATCTTCATATTGATCCATGTTGATGAAGCTATCAACAAAGTCATCAACTTCTGAAGAAGGTAATAAACAAGGAGTGTTTGTTGCATCAAAAGTACACAATTCAACATCATCAAGTACTGTCTCTTGATCATGGCAATCTCCTTCTTGATCTTGCTCCATTCTTGCAGGGCAAAACCTTCTAATAGGGAAATCAAGGTTGACACTTTCATTCATATAGAAGGAAAGCCACATGTTTAAGTCTTCCATTGCTATAATTGAGGTGTTTAAAGGATTGAAGAAAAAGAATTGAGAGGATTTGAGTGATTTTATGATCTTACACAAAACAATATATTACACATAAGGCAGTTTCTCTATTTAACTCACCTACATAAAGGTTCTAAATATGATTCTAAGATACAATACTCAGCAATGGTATGATTATAGAATAATACCTATATGCTCTTAGCATAGAGAAAAGGTTGGTCGTACATATTTTGTAATTTAATACACACAAGTTACAACTTACAACACAACAGAATTTCCAACTTAAAATTAACAATTACATTTTATTTTATTTTGTTGTTAAATTAGAAGACATTATTTTATGGCACAAACATAAATGATTAGTATTTGTTCACACACACATAAAAAAGCTTTTTATCAAAATATTAAATCATTTTATTATCTATTTCTTTTTTATTATTAAATTTTTTTTTAATATGTTTGTGACTATGGTAGACTTCCTCGTTAAATTAGATATCATTGCATTCCACTACGAGATAATTGAAATTTATTTGATAGATTAATCTCATTTATCATATGTTTTTCACACGAAACGGGACCATGATCTGTCTAGAGGAGAGGGAAATGGAGGGTTGGGGTTGGGAAATATAAAATAAAATGAATAAATCTTCCACATTTTTTGAAAGAGAATTATTTTAGAAAATGATGAAATTAATAATTATGATTAATATATATTTTATTTTAAGATATCATAACAACATATATTAAATTGAAAAAATTCATATAAACATTCCTGAAGTATAATTTTTTAGTTCTCGAAATGAGTAGGATTTCATATTATAGAGAAAATAAATCTCCCAAAACCTCCCTCTCTAAATGTTCTTTATTTCTTTATTTCTGCCACTTTCTCCTTCCTTTTTTCTAAAGTTCCTCTCTCCTTTCCCCTCAAACTCGTAAACAAATGCCGGTAGATATTAAGCGACTTAAATATCAACCAGATTTACTTTAAAAAGTATAAATATCCCGACACTTATTTGGAAGAAAACTCATTTTTTATAAACAAAATCAAGAATAATGGAAGCATATATTAAGCAATTTAAAGGAAAACCACCAACATGGACACAAGTTTACAATAAAATTTACGTATATACACACTATTATTAACAAGATAATTTTGAAAATGAGCTGAAACCACACCTAATACATGTACAGAAGGTTCAATTATTTGTATCAACTCATTGGTTGAAACTCGATCTTTTTATTTTTTTTAATCATTGTAGGCCACCAAATATTCTCAAAACCAATAACCTAACGTAAACATATACAATCATGTTGATTCTCTAAATTTTATATATTGGTTATCCGCCACCAAACAACAAACCATCTAATAATTTGTACAAAAGCATGTAATGCAAAGACAAAAGAAAAAATATATATAGTAACATACATAAGAAGTCAATTCATCCTTTGTGACATCTATTCATTTTATGATTTCAAGTCAACAAATTAAATGAGTAAACTAATTTACTATTCATAATAACTCTTAGAAAATTGACTTATAACGTGATATGTCAAATATTTATAAATACTCATTACATCGTTCGCTGAGACTCTTAACACACCTTTTACATTTTAACCATTTAAAGTAGGGTTAATAGGTCTTTACCCCCTATAATATAGGTCATTCCGGTTTTCCCCCCTATATTTTTTTTTATGATTTAACCCCCTGTAAAAAAAATTTATTTTGATTTACCCTAATAGGCCAAACAAAAACCAATTTTATTTTATTTTTCAAGAAATTTTCGTTTTTGTTTGGTCCATTAGGGGGTAAATCAAAACAATTTTTTTTTACAGGGGTAAATAAAAAAAAATTTATAGAGGGGAAAATCGGAAATGACCTATATTACAAGGGGGTAAAGACCTATTAAAAGTATGGTAAGAGTGACATTTCAGTGAATAATCTAACTGGTCTTGAATATACTCTGATGTAACCCTAAATTTTTTATTAGGAATACCAAACCGATTTTGCATAATAGGTAAGTATCAATCAAGATTTTATAGTAATTGTAAGGAATTAGGTCCTAGATTCCAATCTCCATTAAAACTCCATATGATTAATGTATGTAGGTGTCAATGTCACACTTCTATGGGTTGTTGCATTTAGGAGGTAGAAGTCATGTCTATACATGATGAGTTTCAGCTGGCAAATATAAAGGGTAATGTACAGGAGGTGGTTGATGTTAGGCCTTCTACCATTCACCCTAAAAGAGAACACCTTTTGGCGGTTTTTATGAGCTACGTGTGTTTCCATGTTGACCAAAAAATAGAGCTACATGTGCCCATGATCAAGTCATAAATAAAGGAAGACATAGTAGTAAAAAGGTTTTGTCAATGTGTATGTACTAACTACATATGACTTCTTTATAAAGAAATTTTTACTGTTTTAAACATATTAAAAAATTAGTTATATTTACACAATTTTTTTTATTATAATAATTAGTATCATATTGAATTTGTATTGGGATGCACACTCATTATAAAATAGAAGAATTGATAAGGATTTCTTTTGGAACAATAATAGACTTAAATTTTTACCATTTACTTGTATTTGAAGCTAAAAAATTATGAATATTTTTTGGCTATAAATAACGTCTGAATAGAGTATTTTACTATGAAAGGCAATTAAATTCAGGACCAAAGAGAATAATAATGATGCAATATCTCTTAAAGAAAATGATTATTTTAAGGAATCAACGTGAGAATCTCTTTTTCTCAAACATTGTCAAAATCCCTTCATAAAAAAAAAATTATATGCTTACTTAACCGACAATATTGATATTATTAGATTAAACACTTTAGTCAAATTCGAATTTTGAATCTCGCAGTTGTGTGTGTAAAGTTTGTGTAGCATTTTATCACCTTCTATACGGACAAATAAAAACTTTGTACGCATTCTCTTTATTTACGAACCTAAGATATGCTTTTACTATGTTATTATTATTAATTTGTTGAAAGAGGTTTACAAAAAAATAAGATCTTCCTTTAAACAAAATAATTTAACCAACTATATTTGAGTTTTCCTTGCTATATATGTGTGCTCTTGTAAGACTTGCTTGACGATGATAGCCATACTTTTGAAAATTAATACTCCCTCTGGTCTCGTATATAAAAAAAATATTCCTTTTTAAGTTCATTGAATAGTTAATGTATTTGGTCTACATTGTAAAACAGATACATTAATTATTCAATGAATCTAAAAAAAAAGAATATTTTCTTATATATGAGACCCGAGAGAGTATATTATAGGGTTAATAAGGCTTTAAAGAGTATATTATAGGAGTAATTTTAAAGAAAATTGAAAATGAAGAGTACCTCCTAGCCGGCCTCACTCACACACACAGCACATGAACATTTAACTTATGGCCGGTTCACATAATGAGCAAACTTCTCTTCTCATTTTCATTGGTCTCATCTGCTTGTCATAAACCTATTCTCATTTTGGTCGGCCAACAAACAATGAGACACATTAGGTGGTTGGCTTTGAAAATTTCTTATATCCTTTTTTAATAATAAAAGAAAAAAAACCTCTATCCTTTGACCCTTGAACATTTTTCTAATAATATATATTACTATTTTGACACTTATATGGAGTATTATATACAGTTAGCTACTCCCCTTTGGTTCATTTTACATTTTATTTTTAGACTTAAACACATTTTTTACTTTCATATTGATTCCCCAAAAAAAGTGTATATTGGTCCTTTAATTTGATTAAATGGTAACAAGTAAGTATTTGGCCTAGTGGTTGGCTTGTGATCTTGGAGTGTGCTCCTCTCAAGGTCTCAGGTTCGATTTCCTCTGGTGTCAATTTCGGTGGGCAAGTCCATACAGAGCATTGCTTTGGCTTAGAATGGGGCCCCACAAGTGGGCGGTGAGATTGGTCCCCTCGGATTAGTCGATCCTTGAATCGGGACCGAGTTTTAAAAAAAAAAGTAAGTATTTTTCATCTCTTTTGTTAGTTAAATTCAAATATATGGAAATAACTAAATTGCTACCATTTAATTAAATTAAAGGATCAATATGTAACTTTTTTCATTAGGGGACCAACATGAATATCGTAATAGAAATAACGAACCAAAAATGTGTTTTCACATTATTTCTTTTGTTTTTTTTTTTTGTGGTGGTCAGGATTTGAACCCCAGACCTTACATATTTTATGCATTGTCCTACCAACTGAGCTAAGCTCACGAGGACTTATTTCTTTTGTTTGTCAATATTTGTATCTTTATGAAATAGTACATGATTCCATTTTTAAATGATTGTCACATTTTTATTAAAAAAACTAATTTTGTTATATAGTGTGTTGAGAGTTATGGGATAACCCTCTAGTTAATGCAAATTGAAAACAGGGGCAAATACATAATTTTTTTGGCAGAACTACGTTGCTCTCTCTTTAACTTTAATTTCATAATTTTATTTTCTCCTGTGTAAAGTTAGTCATTTGTTCATGTCAACTTATTCCTTTATGTTTCAAAACGTCGCAAATGTTATTACTTCATTTTTCATCTGTATACATTTTAACAACTATTAGTTTAACATTTAAAAAGGTAAATTACATTATCAATTCATCACGTCTAAATTATATTATATTACACAACGACTGTTAGTGCACTATTTTAAATGTTGATGGCAGTTGTCTCGGTGTTCCCATTCGCAAATGTTTTGGAGGTGTCTTTTGCGACAACACAGGAACATACATAGCAGGTTTTTCGGGCTACATCAGTCATTCTCAGGACATTCTGTTTGCAGAGCTCACAACTTCAATTGTGAGGAATTGGCGTGCTATTCAGACACCCTTCTTGCAGTCAACCTCATCAAAGATGATTTAAATCATTTTCATGTTTATTCTGTTCTCATACAAAACATCAAAGACATCATGGTTTCTCGTAATTTCAACCTTCATCACTCATTCAGAGAGGGAAATCAGTGTGCGGACTTTATGGCAAAACTTGGAGCATCGAATGATGTTTAATTGACTCTCCACTCTTCTCCTCCAGAGGATCTGCTACCTCTGGAGTCCTCTTTATGAGGCACTAGCCTCTTTCCTTTTGTCTGTTTCGCTTTTTTCTGTTTTGTTTTTAGCCTTATAACAAAAAAAAACACAACGACCGTTACAATTTCTAATTCATCAGCATTAAGATATTTCAAAATATTGTGACCTCATTCTCAATGAGGGTCTAGATGTGAATTATTCTTTATAGTACATCATTAAATGATCACGCACACAAATTTGTAACATAAGGGGACTAAAAATGAAAGTTCATTCAACTGTTTACGTATTTTTAAAGATAAATGACTAATTTGACAAGATAAAAGAAATGTTTGAAATTTTATATTAAGTTAAAAGATCTCTAGTGTAGTTTCACCTAAATTTTTGTTTAGTGGATGCCATAGAATAGTTATAATATTTTTACAAAGGTTCCTAACAAGTGTAATCAAAGTTCTAAGTTCGATAGGGTAAAATATTTTGTTAAAGGCAGTTTTTGCCAAGCAGATGTGACTAATGAGACACATAAGGTGGTTTTGATAAATTTAATGTATCAAATTATTTCACGTTGTGAAAATTAAAGATGATAAAGGCTTTTTAATAACTTGGTTAGGAATATAAGGGTGTGTTTGGTTTAGAAGAGAAGTTGTGAAAAGAGAAATATGTGAGAAATAGAGTAGATTTGATGTATTATTTAGTAGAAGAGAAAAAGAGGAGAAATGGAGAAAAGAGAAGTGCTTACTATTATTGAAAGGACTAAAACACCCCTACAAAAATCTCTCATCAAAATTAATTTGTTTCATAATCCAACTAATTAATTTTTTTTGGTTACATTCAATTAATTAATTTAATTTAACTAATTAATTAAATTTTTGATCAAATAAATTAATGTTTTTTTAGTCAAATTAATGATTTTTTTGTTACAAATAAATTAATGAATTCAATTTTTAGAAATCTGAGAGTTCTTTCTTTGCTGCGATTTCTCGCTGGTGGATGAGAATAATTTTTGAAGCTTTAAAAAAATTCCTTTGAAGCTTTATTGAGGCTTTAAAAAAATTCCTGTGAAGCTTAATTGAGGCTTTAAAAAAATTCCTCAATTAATTGAAGCTTTAAAAAAAAATTCCTTTTCATGTTCACAAGTTCCACGTGAATGCAAGTAACAATTGAAGGAAAGGGCAAAATTGGAACAACAAAAACTACAAACTTCTCTCTCCCCTTTCTTCTCTATTTTGGGGAGAAGATAAAAAGTGGTGGGCCCCACTGTTTTTTAATCTGTCTTCTCTATTTCTCTGCATTCCAAACAAGAGAAAACTACTATCTCTTCTCTATTTCTCTCTTCTTTCTTTCTCTCTTCCTTATTTCTCTTCAACCAAACAGTGTAAAGGAAGTGTATATAATGATTACATGTAAAAAAAACATTGAAAAGTCTCACTATTATGAAATGGAGATTAAAATACCCTAGTTTTAAACTGGGTGTAGTTATAACCCTGTTAAAACAGAAACAATCACAATGATGTCTTGGAGCTTGGTTGGTAGCTCATTGACATTAATACGTAGGGGTCGGGGTTTAAATTTGAATTTCTAACTTTTCTATACTTATAGTGTGTGAGTCTAACTATTAAACTACTTGACAATAAATAAATAAAAAAGACATATGGTGACTTTCTGAAATGAAGTTGAAAATTATAATGGCGCTCACCGTTTTAAATCGGTTATTTATAATACACACTTAAAATATCATATTAAAAGTACACATCAATGATGATCTCACAGACATTTAAAATTGAGAACCATCAGTCATAGTATGTTTTACTTGCTCATCAGAAGCAGAGGAAAAGAAGCAAAAAAGACACTCACAATATAACCAATCAAAGAAAACTCGATTCCATCGTGAAACCATGCCATTTGGGCGGTAGTTTCTGTTTTCCTTTTAACTGTTGATAACAATCTACAACTGTCTTTGCATAACTGTTCTTGAAATCTCGACTTTCATGCTTTTTTTAGTGGAGCGTTACACTTATAACACCTATGCTACAACAGGTAAGTTTTGTTCTTTCGTAAACACCAAAAAACAAGACAAAATATTAAACATGAGTTCTAATCTATGTTCCAAGTATTAAATATGGCATAGAACTAAATAAACAAGACTTTCTGATTCCACTAACAAAAGTTTAGTGGAACCGAAGAAAACAAAACTTACTGTTTGATTTCACTGTGTAGTAAACTCTACCTTAAACTTGCATTGACAAAGTTCTGTGCTTATGGTTAGGCTATGATGACACGAACAGTCATCTGGTCACCATGATCACCATGATGCCTTCTAGAGGATGAGAATAGTCATCAGATCCGGTATCATGTCCTTCTATGTTCACGACCTTCCCTCCTATGTCTGTAATCCTCATGGTCCCTTCCACGTTTGTAATCCCCATCATCCGGGCTTCATTTTCTTCGCCCGGAATCAATCTTCACATCTTCTCTGTAATCCTCATCATTCCTTCTACGTTTGTAATCATCGCCATCTGGGCTTCGTTTTCTTCTTCCAGAATCAACCTTCACATCTTGCCTTCTACTGTCTTCAGTTCTCTTCCTATAATCTCTGTCATCCTTCCTATCCAAATGGCTGTCATCTGTTTTTCTCCTATCATCTCGACTGGCCCGTCTTTCTGTGTATCTATCATCTAAGTCTCCTTTTCTCGAGTCTAGCTCGTCTTTCCGTCGGTAGTCATCATCTCTATGTCTTCTTCCCATATGCCTTTCTATGTCTTTCTTCTCGGCATGAAAATCCGGATCTCTTGCACCTCTTTCCAGTCGCGCTTTATCATCTCCATTTCCTTCAAGCCCTCTGCTTCTATTGCGATGCCTATCTCTGTTATTCGAGCCTACCATCTCCTGATCCCTACGACCTCTATGACTATCATCTTTCAAATTTTCCTTCCTACCTTTTTTATCAAATCGGTCATCCCTTTCATATCGCTGGTGTTTCGTTTCTCTCTTTGGACTTTCCGTATTATCTCCATCAAAAACCATTTCGTATCTACACCATGAAATTGCGGTCATTCGTTAGAACGGGCATAATCACAGGCAGTAAAAGAGAGACATATGCAATCAGAAGTACAGACCTTGCTTTATCTCCACCCCGCTGGCCATTACTGTCCTTCATGATAAATTTTGTGGGTTGTTTAGTTGTAGCATCTCCAGTGCAATCCCTAGCAATATGATCTGTGGAACCACATTTGAAGCAACCACCACCTGCAGTCATAAATTATTGTATTAACATGGAGGGTTAGTTTCAATCGTTGACAACCAAACATAGGCTGGCATTCCGTATGATGCCATAAAATGAAAGTATAAAACAAATGCTTAGAGTGATATCATTACCCTTATTATCTTTCCGCATGTATTGTGACCATAGTTTTGAAACACTTTGGCTAAAATCCACATGTATCCTTCGATCATCAATCAAAGCATTATCCATCTGCAGATCAGGAGGTCATGAAGGATAATAGGTTAGAGAAATACGTTTATTATGTAGTTTAAATTGGAAGTTTAAACTAAAAATTACAAAAGAAAAGAACTCTGCAATCCAATACATCTAAAAGGGCAGTCCAAATTGAAACAGAATAACAAAGCAAATAAAACAGCTAAGTAAGCAGATTAAACACTAGCGAAATTATCATTATCTTTAGGAGATAAATACGTCAAACCCACTTTGCGGGATAAGTCTTGGTTGTTATTGTTGTTGTTTAGGAGATAAATGCAATATTACATATGACGGATAATGCTAACCAAGGAAGATTATGGCCCCGTTTGGATTGGCTTATTTTGAGCTTATATGGGCTTATCTACTCGCATAAGCTTTTTTAAAGGTGTTTGGGTAAATAAAAAAAAATAGCTTATTATAGTTTCATAAGCTGCTTATGCCATTTTTTAATAAGCCTAAATTTTCAGCTTAACCTAGAGCTTAACACGGAGCTTATGAATTTTTGTGACCTACTTCGATTCTTTGAATCCACTTTTTTCAAACATATATTTTAATTATTATGTTGGTTATCTTTGATGGTGCATGAGAAACAAAATTGCTATATACTTTTTTTTT
>Ga0228711_1000471_pt1 | contig 49247 bp, 25 predicted proteins | sample MedpolnodulmetaG_2_FD_177996 | JGI IMG/M metagenome (GOLD analysis project Ga0228711, IMG submission 177996) | Root nodule microbial communities from Medicago polymorpha collected in Santa Monica, California, United States - brown nodules | ecosystem: Host-associated > Plants > Roots > Nodule...
TTTCCCAGATTTGCCTTGGGACTGGTCCAGGAGAGATAAAGTGGATTCTGCATCTTCATGCCCATACTTTGAGAGATTGTGTGGTCCATGTACTGTACCAACTCCCATGTGTTGTCTATCTCTGATTGAGCAGGACAGATTTGCTTTTGCTTTTGCCTTTTTGCTTTTCACCTACTGTACTGTTCATAAAGTAAGCATGTGCAGAGCTTAACATTCTGACCATCAGAATGTTCCATTTGTTTCACTTAGGATGATTTGTAAGACTACCATTTGATGTAATCAAATCCTAATAGTGAAACAACAATGAAGAGCAGTTATTTTAACATATAGGATGATATTCCTTTGTGGAATTTTCCTAGTACATCAATGTTCATAGTCTTAAACGAACATTGAATATCCTTTTTGACATAATCCTTGTATATGCCTTTATTGCTAGATTGATCTATGCAAATGTACTTTCCTGGACATATATTCATGTCACATGTGTCTTGCACGACCTTGATCAATGTTCTTGAGATTCTTGGCTTGTATAAGAACAACCTTTTGATCTATGCTTGAACATTCTGATCTAACTTTCTGACCTTAGTGTTAGATCATGAATTCAAATGTCCTTTGATATCTTGATTCTTGGTATGATTTAAAACTTGTTCCTGTCTTAGTAAAACACTCAAGATCACAAGTTAAATACCAAGGAATTAATCAAAGTCCATTAATTCTTTAATCATATTGGTTTATTATCTTTAAAATTAATTAGGGATTTTGCCTCAACACACACTTCCTCATAACACTCAATTCCTTGAATCATTTGCAACTATTCTCTCTAGGTCTCAAAAACTCATTGTTCATAAATTCTTCAAGATTAAACATTTTTTCTTAGAATCACTTTGTACATTGAGTCACATTGATTTGCTAGGGTGCTAGTAGGGATTGTAAGTTAGTTCTCTCAAGACGATTAGTTGGGCTTAATCAAGGCTTCAAAGTGAAGTGAATAATATCATTCCACCTCCAAAGGACTTGGGGATCTTTCTAACCGTTCTTGAAGTCGAAGGGGATTTGTTTACCGAACGTAGCATCGAAGACTTGAGTAAAGAGTTCGAAGGGGTGCACGGGTATTCAAGGATCTGAAGATTCAAGGAGCACCAAATTCAAGGGTTACTTGGAGTTTGGGGGAGTGTTCTACATAGGAGTTGAAGAATTAGGTTTTAATTTCAAGGAACTCTTGTAAACACATTGTATTCAACATTTGCTACATAGTGGATGACCTTGGTGAAGGTGTACTTCATCAAGAAGAGTAGAGGTAGCTCTAACGACGACGAGAAAGAGCGAACTACTATAAAAATATCGGTGTTATCTCTCTTTCCCTATCCTCTTTACTTTTTACTATTGCATGTGATTAATTGAATAATTGTTAGGGTAATTGCTAGTGTTGATCTAAGTTGTTTTTCATTGAAAAATAATCTAATTCATTGAATTTGGTTTCATATAATTTGCTTAGATCAATTGATTGCAAAATCTATTCAATTCTTCAATTACACATGTATTGTGTTTTGATTTGATATTTTTCTAATTTTGTTCATATAGGTTTGGCTTGAAATTGTTTATAAGTTTTGTACATTGTTCAAGGATTATTAAAGTTTTATAGCTGGTGTCAATCATTTATTAAGGAAAAAGCAAACAAGATTCATTTCAAAATATTATCTTTCATTCTATAATGATTTTTGAGTTTACAACAACATCCATACATGAAACCCTAGTTGTCACCATTTAAAAACACTAGACCATCGATCCGTGCTAACGTACAAGTCATATCGAAGGTAATATTTGACAGTAATAGGTAACAAAATAGTTTAGATAAATGTCATGATTGTCATATAGTATTTCATAATATTAAGAAGCATAGACGTTGGTACTGTACGATAACATAATATTTCCATAACATCGTCCTTAGTACCGTAACGTAACATAATAGCTTAAGTATAGCGAGACGGGTTAACATTTATAAGTAAAAGATTAGGTTACGTATAGCGAGATAGGTTAACGGTTATTCCTTTCCAAAAAAATAACATAATTAGGAACATAATTTTATTTTACCTTTTAGATAAACTTTAAATGCAAAAGTGTGGAGGAAAAAATTAGGTTAAGTATAGCGAGATGGGTTAACATTCATAAGTAAGAGCTATAGCGGACGGGTTAACGGTTATTCCTTTCCAAAAAAATAGAATCTAATTAGGAACAAAATTTTATTTTACTTTAGATAAACATTAAATGCAAAAGTGTGGAGGGAAAAATTAGGTTAAAATTAGGTTAAGTATAGCGAGACGGGTTAACATTTATAAGTAAGAGATGTTCATGTGTATTCTGAGGAAGGAAGGTCACGTGTTTAGTTAAAGGTGTATAGTGTTTTATAAAAGGAAAGGATGATATTTATTATTGGGCCCCACACAAGAGATAAGTCTTCTACAACTTTAACCTTATTTGACCTAATCTTCATCTTCTACCATGGAGCGCTACAACAACAGCAGAGAAAACAAAACATGAGAGATTCAGATCTGAAATTAACAGCGACGAAAATCCTTGGTTTCATCTTCATTCCTCCTCCTTTTTATCCTTCCCATTCTACTTCTCTATCCATATCTCTTTTTTATACGATTCTGGCAAAAAAAACTCAATCTGCTCATGAAATTCAACAAAAACGAACCAGTGCAAGATCGAAGCTCGTTTGGGTTGGGAAAGCACGTAGGATCGGACGATCCTACGACCCGGGACTCATTTTTTACTACCTTGGTCAAAACCTCCCTTGTTTGATATACTTCTTTTTGTCTAATTCATCAAAAGTCCGGGTTGTGATCCTCTCCATTTCTCAAATGAAATGAAAATGTCAATTACTATAGTTTAAGTTAATAAAGGATGTAAATGCACACATTTCTAAAATTGAAGATATTAATTTAACATTTATACACCAAAACCTTGATAATGGAACAAATGGAGAGAATAAAAATGGAGAAGATTTTGACTCCAAAAGTTCATAGAGTATGTATGTTGTGAGAGAAATTTCCAAAGTATAGTTGGAAAGTTGCAATGGTTAAATAGAGACCTTTTAGAGAAAATGTGTAATGCTTAATAATTGAAGCAATGTTCTCTCAATGTGAACAATCATGAACAAACTCTTCCAAAGAGTTGTTTCTCTTCACCAAAGGACATTAGTTTCTCTATAAATAGAGACACTATGGAGGTAGAAAAGAAGTCAGAAATATAGAGAGAAAATCACATTGTTTTGTGTCAGAATTCTGTTGAAAATAATATTAAATCATTCTTTCTTTTCTCTAGTGCATGAGATAAATTGACATAACTAAATTCTGTAAACTTCCATTGAACGATACGCTTGGTGCGAATGTGCAAGTCATGTCAAGGATTCCATCGTATCTTGAAAGGGATTCGCTGGTATACCCTTTTGCATCCGGTTGGCATAACTAGTGGGGTGAATCGAACCTAAAGATTAGTGTGTCCCACACATGCTTTGGAATTTATGTGTACGCTTCATCATGTTCATCTTCATCATCTTCTTGATCAGGTTATTGCAGCAGACCCCTAACACAGGTTCTAACATATGATAGGTTTCAAACCAAATCTTTCGACCTCTTAGCTCAACCTTGGTTTAGTCTAAAAAAGTATCAAGGTGAAGAAGGTAGTAAATTATTTATGGATTAAATATGTAAATCGTCCTTGTAATTTGGCGTGTTTTTGGTTTTCGTCCCTGTATCATTTTTTGTTCTAAAACCACCCCTGTAAGTTAATAACTTTTTTATTTTCGTCCCTCCCGTCCACTTCCGTTACAAAAATGCACATGTGGCAAACGGAGGATGACGTGGCAGTTTCTGACGTGGCAAACTTATTGATGAGTCATACAGTGAGAGGGACCAAAATCAAAAAACGAAATTTGTAAAGGGACCAAAGCCAAAAAAACAAAATTCGTAAAGGGACCAAAACCAAAACCAAAAAACGAAATTTGTAGATGGACCCTGACTATTTCTTGGACCAAAACCAAAAAACGAAAAGACGAAAAATTCAAATTTAATTACATTTCTTCATCTTCTTCTTCATTACTATCATTGTCTTCATAAACTTCATCATCATCATCAAACAAACACAAAAATTCATCACCTCAAAATCCAAAAATCCATCAACTCAAAACAACAATAGACTCAATCCAACACCTTCAATTATACCTTCATGTGATAACTTCTCTTTTATTTCTTCTCACAAACAACAAAATCAAATTAAACCAATATACCCATTGTTCAACGTGCAATCCAATTTCACACACTTTAAAATCGTTTAAAATAAAACACATCTCAATTCAACATTCCAACATATTTTTCAATTCTATTTATTATCCATCTAGATCTTCAAGTGAAAACAATATTCATATCAAACTTGAACCTTTCTCTTATAATCCAATTTCACATAACAATCTTCCAAATCAACCGGAAGAAGAAAAAAAAAGAACACAACCCAAACGTTCGAAACAAAAATGATGATATTAGAATTCAAAGAATTGACGAAGAAAACATTTGGAGTGACCAAGAAATAGCAGAGACGTGAGATCAATAATGAGACGAGAGTTGGCAACGAAAAGAAACAGAAAATTCATTCTTTAGGTTTTTCAATTTAAGAGTTTTGTGAATTCTTTCAATATTGGAAATTCGAACATTCACAATGAGGATTTTGTTGTTATAATTTGATTTTGATATTATCAATAAAAGTTTAGTTGAGACTATGGACATTGTCGATTTTAGTGTTGAAATATAAATCTGACCATTGTCAATGGGGATTTTGTTTGGGTTTGTGAGAAGTTGTCTATTAAGGGTGAGATGATGATTTTGAGGTTTTTTTTATCTCTTTTCTGAGTATTTTTTTATGGGTTTTTTGATGAATTTATGAAGACAATGATGAAGATGTAAAAGAGGTGGAAGGAAGAAGATGAAGAAAGGTATTTTTTGCTCGCTTTTTAGTTTTGGTCCCTTTACGAATTTTGTTTTTTTGGCTTTGGTCCCTTTACAAATTTCGTTTTTTGATTTTGCTCCCTCTCAATGTGTGACTCATCAATAAGTTTGCCATGTCAGACACTGCCACTTCATCCTCTGTTTGCCACATGTGCATTTTTGTAACAGAAGTTGACGGGAGGGACGAAAATCAAAAAGTTATTAACTTACAGGGGTTGTTTTAGAACAAAAAAAGATACAGGGACGAAAACCAAAAACACGCCAAATTACAGGGACGATTTACATATTTAAACCATTATTTATCATTGGAGGGTTAATTGGTCTGAGAACTAAAATTCCTTTTTTTTCCGTATAAATATTCCACTTTTTTGGTCTTAGATCCTTAATATTTTATTCTTATTGGAATTGGTCCAAGTAAATGTAGAATTTTTAAATTTAGTCACACAAAATAAATACTAAAATGAATATTAAAAAGACCAAATTCAGTATGAACATATTTGGCTTATTTATGTAACCCGTCCCTGCAAATATGTGTCATTTGAGTTTTCGTCTCTGAACTTATTAACATTTTCAAACAATCACTACAATTATGAAGCACTTTAGTTTTGGCCCTTAATCTCATTTTCTTGCTGATGTGGACTATGTATTTAAATTTTTATTATATTAAAATAGACCCGCAATACTATTTTTCTCGAACTGTGTTCGATTATTATTTTTTTGCTAGATTACTATAAATAAAAAAATTATTGAGGGAGTAAAGTGTAGATTTTGACATAAGAGGGAAGGACAATGTAATTCAAGCTTCTCGTAGGGGAGATGAGTGAAATGTTTTTTAATATGTTTTGAATAAGAGGCAAGGGGAGTGTATGTTTTAACATAAGAGGTGAGGGGAGTGTAATTCAAGCATCTTTGAAGGGAGGGGAGTGAAATTTACTCTAAAATAAACACTCACCTCACCTCTAATGAAATACAAATTAGAAAGCATTTCACTCCCCTCCCTTGAAAGAAGCTTGAGTTACATTCCCCTCCTCTCTTATGTTAAAATCTACGATTTCCTCTCTTAATAAGTTTAATTTTTTTATTTATAGTAGTCTAGCAAAAATAAATAAATTAACACTCTCTGAAAAAATAGTATTGTGGGTCCACTTCAATATAATCAAAACTTAAATTCATATTTTTCTCTATTTTTGTTCACAACTTTATTAACATCTTAGTTTTAAACCCTATTATAAATTATAAAATATTAAACAACACGAAATAATATTTGGATCCATGCATATAATGTTAGTTGGATGTAATTGGATGAGATGTCACTTTCAGCTTAGTCAGAGGTCATGAGTTATTGGATTCGATTTCAAACCTAGGAATGCAACATTGTTAAATATCTTGAGAAGAGTTTTGTCAATCATTGTGGTCCTACTCTGTTCGATGGATTAATCTCTACTGTTTCCCGTAAAGGGTATCTAATTAATGCATACAAAAAATAGACCTTTGCAAGGTGCGCTGGGGGTTGGGGCTCGTGCTCGTTCATCTGAGATTGTATAAATTCACAATTAAACAATTAGAGCATAATGAAATAATCAAATGAAATAATTAACATAATTCAATTTCACATGATTAATAAATTCAACACCATCGTAAGTCAACAAGTATACAAGTACAATCAAATAATGTATACAATTAGAGCATGGTTCAAACATTCACAACCATTAACAAAGATCACCAATGCACATATACACCAATTCACATAATCAAGTATGACTTGAGTCACAAATTACAAAATGCATGCAATGTTCTAGACTCGTCTAGACGCATGTGGTACCATAGGATTTCGAAGATAATTTTACCGTTAATGAATCCACCGACATAATTAAACATCCCGCATTTATATCCTGTTGAAGCTATGTAATAAACACCCCGCATTTACATAATTCAAATCACCTCAAAGGACTATGAATGCATAGTCTTCAAGTAAGGACTCGACATTGCACAACTAACCACCATAGACATAATATAATAATCATCCCGCATTTATGTTATTCACCTATCAAATACTTACATCCGTACAATCAACAAGTTATCATTAATTCATCTATTCATAATCACCAAAAGAATCAATATCATAATCATCAACAACATTTAACACCTCAGGGAAACGGTAAAGTTTCAAATCCACATTTCACATAAAGACGAACATCTAGTCACATCATGACATTCATCAATTTAAATACATAATATTTAACAATTCATTCACATTAAATCATACTAACATGAATTCAAAGTATCCTACGAGTTATCCAATCATAAAACATTAGTTTGAGAAAGTTCATCTAAGTTTATGAAAACTAGCATTTTCCGTCAAATTCTCCAAAACCAAAGTAAACAAATTCAAACGCATCAACCGAGTATATACACAAATCACATATGAGTGCAGTAGCATATACATATACGTTTCATAGGCTAATTCTGACAAATTCCAAATTTTACCTAAGTTTGTGTCATTTTACCCTTTTCTAAGTTATTCAACGAAACAAGCCAAACAAGTTCAAACACCTAAACCAAGCACATGTACTACTCACATATGATCACAGTAGCATATGCATATAGGCATCATAGGCCAATTCACATTCATCTCAAAATTTCACAAAGTTCATATCATTTTGCCGTTTTTCAAAGAATTCTAATTTTCAAAGCAAAACCAAGTTAAAGTTCATGAATACCATCCAAAACATTTTTATAAATCATATCCACAGTAAACGAACCTATTCCTACCCTTTTCACCTTGAGAAAACGAGTTTTCGGAAAATTATGCGTTCTTGACATTTTTCACAAAGTTTGCTACGATTTCACAAAACCAAGTTCAATCCTATTCATTTGATGTTTCCAAAGGTTTAGAAAGTTCAAATACAGTTAAATACATGAAAAGAATCAGTTTGGATGGTCCGGATCGATCCCCCAATGCCCGAAACACCCAAAACATGGGGTTCAGTTCCTGTGCAACTCGCCACAGTGAGTTCCAACTTGCCATAGCGAGTTACCTAGAACAAGCAACCCTATTTTGGTTGTTCCCTCTCAGGAACTCCCAAATTTTCACCAAAAATCCCCATTTTTTATCCTCTTGACTCCAAATTTGACCCCAAAACTTGTACACTAGTTTATAAACATCAAAAGACATTCAAAACAACAACAAACATTGAATCATAACACCAATTCACTTCAAAATCATCATGTAGCTCATTTTCACCAAAAACCACCATTTTTCTCATTTTCATCCAAACTTCAAGAACAACTAGACCAATTCAAACCCCCATCAACATATAAACATAAACAAACATTCATGGAGTGAATTCCAACACATTTCAACAACAATCACTCACCAATTTATGATTTACACTCAATTAATCAAAAATCAACAAAACAACCCAACAACAACAACAACAACTATGAAGTTTAAGCTCTTAACACAACAATTTCATGAAGTTTATCATACTCAAAAATTTACATGAAATAGGAGCACAAATTTCATCATTCAAAACCACAAAATTCACAAAAGCACTTAAACTCATAATTAAAATTAATAGATTATGACTTAATTGATGAAAAGAGCCCATCCCCCTTACCGCTAATCTTCAAGAATCCAAATCCTAGTTTCAATTTACCTCCTAGTCCTCAATCCCAAGCTTTCTCTCTCTAACTCCTCTTCTTTCTCTTCTTTATTCACTTTCTCTCTCTACCTCTCTCTCAAAATGTTTGTGAAATGAGTGAATGAATGTAATGACCTAATTTTCTCACAAGGGTTGTGTTTACATAGTCACTACATAATTGGGTTGAGTCTCTAATTGTCTTAATGGGCTCAATATTCCTACCAACTAATTCACCAAAGTTACTACACACTTAAATCGTCAAAATAACGAATATTTACCGTCTCTCCCCAACTCACTAGTAACTTAGTAAAAATAGTCATTCTCATTTAAAACATAAAAAATAACCCTCTTAACGAAATGACTAATTTACCCTTGCTCGCCAAATGACCAAAATACCCCTGAGTCTAAAAATGACTAAAATACCCTTCTTAAGCCAAAATCCACTAATCTTGAATAAAATACACACAGAGGCAAATAATCACATACAAGCACATATAAATACACATGATAAATAATTAAAATAATTCTAGCAAAATACAGGCTATTAAAAAAACAACATACATTGAATGAGTTAAGATTATATAATCTGAACAACAACCTAGTTAGAATTATATAATCTCAACATGTTAAGTGTCCAGAAGAAGAAAAACCAAATTAATCTAAATCGAAGCAATGTTACCTTAACTTGTATTTGATGTTTGAAAAGGCTTGAAATATGATGTTTTTAAGCAAATAAACCTTCAACAATCACACAATGTTTGATTTTCAGATTTTGGATGGTGAGAGAAATTTTTTTGAGAAAAACCTAATTGTTGAAAATGAGGAATTTTGTTTTATTTCGCGTTATATATAGAAAGGGTTCATATTATATAATTTGAAATAGACGTTCAGATTATATAATCTTAGCAAATGACGCACAAGAAACACATATAGGATGGAAAAAGTAACAATCATATATTTATATATATGTGATTGGTCCATGTGGTAAGGGATTTAAGTTCCTTAAGCATGTGGTCACTACTAAGCATATGCAAAATATCTCATCCTGTGTGCTCCGAAGGTTTCTTGACGGAGGTTGGTCACTATTAAGCAATGGTGAAAACTTTGTATCAATATCATGATTACCCAAAAGAAAAAATCAAACAAAATGAGACCAAACTCAAGTTCCTAGTGTTCTTTTAATGATAAATGTTAATAATAGTTGTTAGATTAGATTTTTCAACTTCGTCCAAAATTAAATCTAAAATCCTCAACTTCTTCTCCCTTAATTCCTTGGCCGGGTTTGTTGAATGACAAGTCCCTAAAGTTAGGCTGCTAAAAGAAAAAAGGCTTAATTGCACTTTTGGCTCCCTATCTTTTCAAAAGTTGCGTTTTTGGCCCCCTAACTAATTAAAATACAAAACAGCCCCCTATGTATTGGATCTTTGTCAGTTTTGGCCCCCAAGGCCACTTTTGACTTAGTCTTCGCTGACGTGGCACCCCCTAACTAATTACACGTGGCACCTCACTTAAGGGATGTGGGTGCCACGTCAGCGAAGACTAAGTCAAAAGTGGCCTTGGGGGCCAAAATTGCCAAAGATCCAATACATAGGGGGCTGTTTTGTATTTTAATTAGTTAGGGGGCCAAAATCGCAACTTTTGAAAAGATAGGGGGTCAAAAGTGCAATTAAGCCAAAAAAAAATTCCCCTACCTACCCCACCTTATTGATTAGAATCATTCTTTTTCTTTTTGACACAAATTTGCACGTCTTCTCCATTCTCTTTATCTTATCATCATATCTCCATAAATATTATAGATAGTAGAAAGACAGAGAGACACAAACAATTTGAACAACATTCAAACCAAAGAGAAAGAGATTAACAATAATGGCGTTGAAGGATACATTTTACATATCACATGGATCACCAACGTTGTCAATAGATGAATCAATTGAAGCAAGAAAGTTTCTACAATCATGGAAAAAAGATGTGTTTGAAGAAAGACCTAAATCTATTTTGGTTATTTCTGGTCATTGGGACACCACCGTACCAACCGTTAACGTTATTCAGACAACCAATGATACCATTCATGATTTCTATGGTTTTCCTAAACCCATGTACCAGGTTTCTTTCTTTCTTTTGTTCTTTTCTTTTTTCATCATCTATTTAAAAATACAATTTCTACAACACATTTACATCTATATAATATGTAATACGGAGAAAAATGTTGGCGAAATAAAACTATTTTTTTTTTAATTTTTATTACTTATGATAGGGAACATTGATAATTTTTTTATGATAAAATGTAAAAAAAATATAGTATGATTTTTATAAACAGTAAAATGATAAAAAAAAAATTACAAAATACTATTTTCTAAAGTATAAAGTCAACAAATAAAATTGATTTAGGAAGTATAGAAGCTTCTGCTTAAAAAGAGTAATTTGTTAATTAATTAAATATGGACAAAAAAAACATGTATGTAGTCTACATTTGGACTAGATACATTGATCTTATTTTTAAAGTTAGGAGCAGTATCTTTCTTATATTATTTTTTTCCTTACATGTTTGTATTGTTAGGCAAAGCAAATAAGTCATGACCATGATATTTATTCTAACTATTTAATAATTCAGTTGAATTATGGAATTATAATTGATTAGTTTTTGTTTAAAAAAAATGATTAGTTATATTTTTTTAAAAAGGTAAATTAGTCCGCCTAAATTGGTATGTACTAGGGGGAGCTAAACATGACTCTCAGATCTCAAATAAATACCACCATGTCACCCAAGTTGATTAATTATATATATTCTTTGGTAAAAAAACCTCAACTATACCAACCCAAGAGCTCAGATTTTTATCTTTTTTGACAAAAGATTGTTAAACATCTCTTACAATTTAACAAGAGTTCATGCGTCAAATTCATCCCTGAGAACTTAACAATGTTAGGCTTTTTAGAAAATGTTATCCATTGTGATTATATTTTATTTCAGAGATTAATCTATGTTATTGCACCCAAAAGATATTCGGTTAAAAAAATTCAAATATATAAAGCGTTGGTTAGGTGAGAAAGGATATTTAGTTTGGTAAGGAATAGTCATGTTTCTTAGTTTCCTAAGAAAATAAAAAATTGTCGGTTGATGAGTAGTTGGCAACTAACTTTACTAAGATAGGACTCAAGTAATTTGATGACTCTTAAATTAAAAAATATAAATGATATTTATACAGTTATTTTGTAACAATTTTTTAACAACTCTATCATACTTACATTTACTGAGTCAGGTTTTATGTCCCCAGTTTTTGTGTATTTTTTTTTTCTTCTTTAATAATATATGAGTAATTGATAAATATAGACTTAAAAAAACCATACATACATTGTGTTTTTACTCTCTTGCTTTCTTTTCCTCTCTATATTGTTTTTGATTAATAAAAAGAAAAAAAAAATTGTCTCAAAAGTTGTCGTAAAATAGTGGGATAAATATCATTATTCATTAAAAATTGTCACTAGAAAATTTTAAGTTCTTGCCTCAACATTATTCTTTATTCATTAAATTGCCACTTACTTCTAAGACATCTAGAGGTGAAACCAAGCATTTGTCTATGGTTGATTCCAAGTTTGTACATTTTAGAATCACGTTTGGGTTTAGTAAAACATGACCATAAATTGATATGTTTAGCTTTTAACTATAAGAATAAGAATTGATTTCAGTCCTAAAATCAATTCATCCTAAAAGCTAATATTTCCAGCTTTTACGATGACATAGAATCATTTCTCAAATTTATGGACATGAGTAGTTTTCCCTTAAAATACCTATCCTTTAAACTTTTTTTTGTGGTGGCTGGGTTTCGAACCAGACTTTGCATATATTATACATTGTTCCTACCAACTGAGCTAAGCTCACGATGACACTTATCCTTTAAACTCAATCTTATGCAAAATATTCCAAGATAATGCTATGTTTTTCCTTTAATTTGATATGATATTACATTATCCATGTTTGATGTCCTTTACCAGCTTAAATATCCAGCACCAGGAGCTCCAGATTTAGCTAAAAGGGTGAAGGAACTACTCAACGAATCCGGTTTCAACCGCGTCGATGAAGACAAAAAAAGAGGTCTTGATCATGGTGCTTGGGTTCCACTAATGTTAATGTATCCAGAAGCTGATATCCCAGTTTGTCAGCTTTCTGTTCAATCTGACTTGGATGGAACTTACCATTATAACTTAGGAAAAGCATTGGCACCTCTTAAAGATGAAGGTGTGTTAATAATGGGTTCTGGAAGTGCTGTTCATAATTTGGGAACACTTAATCCTCGTGCCGGTGTTTCTCCTTGGGCCTTAGAATTTGATAATTGGTTAAAAGATGCTCTTCTTGATGGAAGGTATGTACCCCTTTTTATGTTTTGATGTTCATGTTTAAAGATTACATATGCGTGTGTGTTTGGTTCTGCGGTAACGAAAATTAAATTTAGTGAAAGGTGAGTTGAATTCGAAGTGTTTATGTTTGTTTGCATATATTCACTCAACGAATTTGATAGGAAAAAAAAAAGTTTGGAGTAAAACTTACAAATCATTGCATCGAGTTAGAATCAATTTTAGATAAAAAAATTAATTTCAATCTATATCACTCATATGTCAAAAGAAATCGATTTTGTGTTTGAAATCACTTTTGGCTCTCCCAACCGTGAAACCAAACACACACAGTTGATTTTATTGAGGTTGTTAACAAGGTTCTGAAAATTGGTTAGTAACTTCTATTGTTGCTGGGATGTCAAGTCTTATAATGTCTCCACAACCAAGGTTTTAAAATAGTTCGCGACCGCAATTATGATTGCAGCGTGTAGGTTTTTTACGTCGTGATCACATAGCCATATTTGACCACAATATCAAAATTATGGTTGCAGCGTGTAGGTTTTTTATGTCGTGATCACATAGCCATATTTGACCACAATATCAAATATTACAATGTGGTCTTGACTAATACGATCGCGAATTAAAATTGCGTCTGATCAGCTGCGTCAACTATATTTCACCACAATTTTATGCAAGCAATATACAAAGAATAAAAACGCTATCGTATCTAAAAACATCGGGTGCTAAGTATATGAAATTGTATGGTTTGGTTCTTCATGGATTGGTTGTGAATGTTTTAATTTGAATTGCTTTTATAGATATGAAGATGTGAATCATTATGAACAAAAGGCGCCGCATGCGAAAAAGGCTCATCCATGTCCAGATCATTTTTATCCATTGCATGTTGCTATTGGTGCTGCTGGTGAAAATTCAAAGGCCAAACTTATACACAATAGTATTAATTTGGGAACTCTATCTTATGCTTCTTACCAGTTTACATCAGATTCCAGCTAAACTTGTGTCTTTATACATAAATTCAGTTTCAGTTGTATATACTCTCTATGCATAGTTATTTCAATAAGTATCTATGAAGATGTTGGAAGTAAGTTACTTATGTTTTTTGTGTTTGTGTTATGAAGCACTTAATGTAAAAATTGAATTCTGAATAAAGAAATTTTAAGTACTTTCCTTATTGTTGAGATGTTTGATGATTCATTTGTTTAGCTCTTTTTGTTTGGTTTCAACAAATGTTCACACAGTTTGAGGTTGGAGTATGTTGTTTGGTAACTAATCTGAGTATGTAATGTTACAACTCTTGGATACAAACCTTTAGATCTTAAGGGTCTGTTTGATGGTCAGGATATGATAAACACAGGATATGATATGAAACTGGATAGAGATAGGATATGATATTAACAAGATAACACTTATCCTATCATGTGTTTGATGTGCACATGATAACAATTAAGATAACATTATTCTATCATAATAAATGACACAATTACCCTTTTATTCAATTACATTGTTTTTACAAGTTTTCGTATTACAACACCCATCAATGGAGAAGAAGACAAAGAATCCAAAAGTAATCACATCTCCACTATGTTGTGTGTCTTTGCACGTGAAGGGAAAATCAATTGGTTTCACCATCGGCACCATGTTCACCTCAAAGCTTCTTTATTTTTTTTTAATGCAGTTTCTCTTTGATTTAACAATCTCACGTATATAATTTTACATCATCATCCTTTGATACTATTTCAATCTTCAATTTCCTTTACGATTGCTTTGGAATTGGGTTGTTCTTCTTCGTTTCTCTTCAATTTCCTTTGTAGCATATCTAATTTAATTAGGGTTGTATCTGGATTCGATCAATTGTTGGAACAAAAATAATAGAAAGAGAAGGAAAAAAAAAAGAGGACAAGTGGTGAGAGGTTGGAGAACAGTGGAGGACAGAAGACGCAGAGATAAAAGAAAATGAAGAGGCAGAGGAAGAAGACAAACATGTTGATAGAGAGAGGAAGAGAAGGAGAGGGTTGAGCGATGAGTAGAGGAGAGAAAAGAAGAGAAGGTTATGAGTCATGGGTATATCGGTCAAAATAATAAAAGAGTTTCCAATCCTTGGAAAGGATAACTCTAACTCAGCCTATAGTCAGGATAGAAAATACAAAGGCTGATCAGGATAGGATTAATAACATGATTAATGTATCATATCCAATTGGTGCATCAAACGAAAGATATGGGTAGGATATGATAGATTTATCATATCTTGTGTTTTTGTCATGACCATCAAACGCACCCTAAGTTCTTTCACTTTCAAAAACTACCGAAGAATGTTAGTGATTGCAAGGTGGCATTTCACGTGGGAAAGGTCAATCCTTTCCCAGCATCTGCTACCACATTACCCTTACCCGGATGATAACTCATCAACTCAAAATTATAATCCTTAAAAAATTTCAACCATCTCCTCTGTCTCATATTCAACTCCTTCTGATCAAACAAATACTTCAAACTCTTATGATCGCTGAGTACAATTCAAACTTCGAACCATAGAAGTAGTACCTACAAACTTTAAACACAAACACTACATGGGAGAGACTGATTTTTACCTATAACTGCCAGTTTAATAGGTTGCAACTGGCTTTGTTTGGTATTGTATTAATCTGATTATAAGTAGTGTGCAAGAGGTTCTAGAAGCAATTGCTTATTTATTTTGGTTTTGATGATGTTTTTGTTGATGTTATGTTTAATCTGATTTTAAGTAATTGATTGGTATGTAAAAGAACCTTAGCTAATCCAACAGTATATTTTATCTTTATATCTCTATCTTATATTTACCACCAAACAAGCTCTTAATTTAATTGTGAATCATAAGGTATAAATAGCTTTCTCATGTAGACGTAGTTGGTTGCGGTTTATTTTCAACAAACTCTTATTATTATATCTCTACGTTACAGAATTCAGTACTATATAAGAGGAATATAGACATTGTAGCTTATTTTTAACAAACTTCCATATCAAGTTTAGTCAAATACAAACAAATGAGGTAGTTCATACATTATCTAGGAGACCATATTCTTAGCTAACTCTCATACTTTTGTTGATGTACCGTCATATATTAACGAATTATTATCTAATGAAACAATATAAGCATCTTTCTTTTAAAAAATGTAATAGCCTTCTTTCCATAAAAAAAACACTTCTTTTTACTCACACTTTGATATTTGCTCTCACAAATTTATCTAAGAATGTAAGCCCCCTCGTCGCCTATTGTCATGCCTCCGTTGAAGACCTATTCCAGGGCAACACATCCTTCCACTGACTTTTCTAGTCGCTCTCCTTGCCCAAAAATGTGGTTTTCTTTGGTGGTTTTAAGATCGGCCAAGTCCACAATGGAGGAGTACCCGTTATAGAAAGTCACACCGCCATAGTGAGATGCAGACCCACCAATCTCGTCGTTCTTTTTTAAATCAAAACCCAAAATTTATTTTTATTCGTTTTTATTGGTTTTTCAACATGTCTTTGCCGTATCATTTAATTTAACCATGTATGTGCCTAATGGCGTAAAATTGAAAGGGCCTCAAAATTAGAGGAGAACATGTTAGGGGGAAAATCGCTCCCAACATTTTAATGTAAAAACGGCAAAGTTAATGTAATTGTTAGAATGTTATATAGCCTTATACGATGAGGACCAAACCCAACACTGTATACCACCCAATACCTTACGACTCCCAAATCAATTTCATACTTGTAATGTAAAAACGTGGAGTGTGCACCTTCATAACTAATCCGGCAAGTTTTGCAAAGAAAAAAAACTAAGAGAAAAGAGAAGCTAATGTATAGGTTGGCCAGACAATATTTTTATATCGTAGGAATTCTTTTTCTTTGAAAAACAAATGCAGCTAGAAGTCTCCTACAAACTATGTTGAATTTGCCTATAAATGGTATGGTTATGTTGGGATCGATCACGATTCTATAAAATCGTGGTATAATTTTTAGGCAGAATGTGGGTACGCCACGGGAAGTCAAATCGTGACACGATTTGAGTAAAAGTCGTAATATTTTTGGATCAGAATGTAGTAATGCACTGTGTATGAGCTTTATCGTGAGACAATTTAGGCAAATCGTGACATGATTTTGGCAAGATCTTAGTACTATTTAAGGTTTCATTCTTCAAATTTTTTGGTAGAGCTATAAGCAAGAGAAACTTAGGAAATCAAAGGAGATAACTTTATGGTTGAGTGTCTTTGGTGAAATGTTCTCTTGGGTTGGGAAACGTTTGTAAAACACCTTGGGTATGTGAGTAAAATTATTGAGTCTATTGTTCTTGTCAAGAGATTGAAAAATGAGTTGAAATTAGGTTTGTTCTTGAAGAGTTTGTTGATACTAATTTCTTGTAACCATGTTGTATCTCTTTGTAAATAATTAGGGCCGTTCCAATAAAATCGGAGGCCATGGTCAAATATTAAAAACTGGCCTCCAATGGAAAACAATTTTTTTTTATGCAATAGTAATCATCTATTTAAGTTGTAAATAACATCAAAAATAGTCATTCTTATAAATTAAGTGAAAATAAGTTTGTATGGGAGGAACTAACTAACTTGTATTGAACTTCACTAACCAAACTTAAAAAGAATCATCATTTTGTTTGGGGCAAATGGATCTTAAGTATATTGGTTGTTGTTGCTTAAAAAATGTCTTTGCTATCTAAATAGTGATAAACTAGCATTAATATCGGGAAAAAATAGTAGCAAATTAGTACTAGCATGCATGATTAAAACAATAAAAAAAATATTCATTATTTAACGGATTTAGTTTGTGTTGTTAATGGAAACAAATGACAAAAAACTCAAGGTACATAGTAGTTTTCTACATTCATAGATAACTCTTAAATGCATATTAAATTGTAAATTTGATATAAAAAAAAAAATTGTAATGGCCTAATAGTTGTGTATGTAATTGAGACTTTTATATTTGGTTTAAATTCACACAAATGCTCAGGATTGAACCTCAAGATCAAAGACTCAAGTGTATTCTATTTTACCACCAAACCATTATAAGATGTCTATTGATTTTTTATATTTTATTATATACACTTAACACTTTTGAGTGCTATATTAAAAAAAATGAGGCTCCTAAAATTGCAAGGCCCGGCTCCATAGCTCACCTTGCACTTGCCAAGGGTCGGGCCTGTAAATAACTCATTGATAGTGAAGTGGAGAGATCTATCTCCCCAAGAGTAGGTCATTGTTGGACTGAACACTGTAAACATTTTTGGTGTGTTTGTTTATTTTCTCTCTTCATCTTTTGTTTGTGGTTTCATGTCTTACACTTGGTTCTTAGATTATATTTAGGTATGTTATTGTTATTGTTTCTTGAATCTACTTTGATATTGGTCACTACTTTCCTTTTGTTTCACACATTTAAGTTTATTGGTGTGAGATTTGAGTACGAATTCACAACAATTGGCCCTCACCGTGGGGCGAATGGGTGAATTGGTTAAGTGAGTACAATGAGTTCAAAGTGATACATCAATAAATTTACCAAAGATAATGACTTTGGATTATGGAAGGTAAATATAAAAGCAGTTTTGGTACACAAAAGTGTGCACAAGCTTAGAAGGATGAGGGTGCGTTGTCGGTGGCCTTGTCACTAGCGGAGAAGACCGAGATGGTGGACAAGACCATGAGTGTCATTGTCTTGTGACTCGGGGATAAAGTTTTGAGGGATGTCACGAAGGAAGCTATCGCGCCATCGATGTCGTCAAAGTTGGAGTCATTGTATATGACTAAGCAATTGGCTCATAAGCAATTTTTGAAACAACAACTCTATTCTTTAGGACGACGAAGTCCAAAACCATCGTGGAGCAACTAACGGAGTTAAGCAAAATTCTTGATGGTTTGGAAAGCATTGAGGATAAAGACAAGACACTACTCTTGTTGTGTGCTTTACCTATATCTTTTGATTCCTTCAAGGATATCATGCTTTATGGCAAGGATGTCATTACCACCTTAGATGAAGCCCAAACGGCTTTAAGAACCAAAGAGTTAACAGAGTCCAACAATTCAAGAGTCAATGATAGTCGTGAAGGCTTGAGTAATGTCAAGAGGTGGAGGCAAAGGGAACGGGGGAAAGAGACAACAAATTAAATTTTATACCTTTTTTGCCTATAACCCTTACTTCTTTCTCTTGGTAACTATTCCTATTATTAACTAGCGGTGGAAGAGACACAACAAATTAAATTTTATCCCTTTTTTGCCTATAACTCTTACTTCTTTCTCTTGGAAACTATTCCTATTATTAACTACTAGTGGAAAGAGACACTAACGTGTTTTTTTTAATGGAAGACACTAAGGTGTTATCTATCTGTTTTTTAATTCCCTTAATTGTGTACATATTTTAATTTACTTTGTTAAAAAAAATTGAGATATACACAATCAAATAATGTTGGAAATATGATTCATTTATAATGATTGACGTTAGTATTTTAATTGTTATCTTAATATTTTCTTTTTTGTCATGATTTGAACTCTAAATCTTAAACTCTTGACTTTAACACATTTTGAGAGATTAGTCTCCATAATTTTGTCTAAACTATACAATTTATATATATTTTAATAAGATGAAACAGTTCATTAAATTGTAAAAACTTCAAGGTCAAATGTCCAATCTTATTCCTATATATAAACACATACATAGTGTTATAAACTATACAAAGAGAAACAAGAAGAGATAATATTCAACAAAAACATTATGGTGTTGAAGTTGAAAAACACGTTCTACATATCACATGGATCACCAGCACTTGCCTCAAATGAACCCATCCCTGCATGGATGTTTTTCAATTCATGGGAGAAAGAAGTGTTTCTAGAAAAACCCTCTTCCATTCTGATCATCTCCGGCCACTGGGACACCGATGTCCCCACCGTTACCGCCGTTGATCAAAACAACACAATCTATGACTTTGCTGATTTGCCTGAAGACATGCCCAAAGCCATGTACAAGGTAGTTTCTTCACACCCTATTGTTTTTTTAAAAACAAATTAAGCAGTTATATTCAAAATTAGTCAGATCACAAAATGTGCCAAAATGATAGAAAATAAAGTAACACATACATCTACTAGTAGAAAATTATTCAATCAAGTGAGTGAACACTTCCATTGATTTAATTCATAATTAAACTCACCTTCCTTAACTTTGAACCGGCACCAAAAAATAATTTCGACATTTTCAAGAAGTTTTTTGGCGTTACCAATTGAATGGCGAAATAAAACATTATTTCTCGTCTTCTAAACAGACCATATACACACGTCAACCAAATAGAATTAATGTTTCGCCCTAGTCTTTCTAACTAGTTGTTTTTTCACATTATTCGGTACTCTTAATGTATTACCAGCTCAAGTATCCAGCACCAGGGTCACCACATTTGGCAAAGAGAGTAAAGGAGCTACTAATAGGATCAGGATTCAACCATGTTGATGAAGATAAGAAACGTGGGCTTGATCATGGTGCATGGATACCTCTTTTGTTGATGTATCCAGAAGAGATAACTCTCTTTATCAACCAAAAGAGATGCTACTTTTCACTACAACATGGGAAAAGCATTGTCCCCTCTTAAGGATGAAGGTGTTCTAATTATTGGTTCTGGAAGTGCTACTCATAATCTTGGAGAAATTGGACCTCGTGGTAACCCTCCTCCTCCTTGAGCGGTTTCATTCATGTCTTGGTTAAAATCATGTCTTCTTGATGGAAGGTAATACTATATTTGTTTTATTTTGGTCTAATTTACTATAACAATAATTGTTGCTTTTGGCAAAACATTTTTTCAAACCAGTGTAAAATCTTGCTTAAAAGTAGATATGAGGAAAGTAAATAATCTAGTTGGAATAAATACACTCACCTCCTTCCATGGCTCTTGTAGATATGAGGAAGTAAATCAATATGAAGAGAAAGCACCATATGCAAAAATGGCTCATCCCACACCAGAACATTTCTTCCCTTTGCATGTGGCAATGGGAGCTGCTGGTGTAAACGCAAAGGCGAAAATCATACACGATAGTTGGGGTGGTAGTTGTTTATCTTATACTGCTTTTGATTTTAAAACAGCAATTTGAAGCATTGTTTTACAGCAGCAAATAAAAGTTGAAGCAACATATATGTAGCTTCTTCACAAACTAGTGCATGTCCTGATCAATTGTGTTATGTATAATACTATTACTACTGCAATAATACTTTTCTTCACATACACTCTTTAATTTAAATGGGTCCTATTAAATAATGTAAGTCTTTCGTAAATTCAGTTGGACTTCTTTGAAGAAGAATGTATTGAGAGTGTATTTCTGGCATATTTCTATCAATAATATAGTTTGTGTTATGCATAAAGTTTATTTAAATAAATTCAAAGTTTATCGACTTTTGGTACCTAAAGCATTCAAGAATGCCTTAATTCTCCTTGTTGTCTTTTGAATAAAAGGTTCCAGACAAATTACTTCTGAGAGTTTGAATAGGAACATTCGCGGTTTGATTTTCAGGAACCGAAACGGTCTATTACAACAGCTTGGTAAAGGTGAATTGAACAATCAATGATTAGTACATAACCAGCAAATTGGTACAGAAGTTCAGTACACCAGTTATATCTTCCAAAATGAACTTAAACTACCTTTACAGAAACCTGAATTGTATTAATATGTTTAAAATAATCAAAACTGAACTGCACCAGAAAGAATCAAACTGTTACAGATAGTTCACAATTTGATCTAGTTTTCTTCGTGAACTCCTCGTCACAATTCAGCTCTTTTCGGTAAGGTTTAGTTCAATTTAGTTTGATTTTTTATTTTTATTTTTCAACAGTCTTATTTGAGACACAGCCCAAAGCACCACTGAGATTTCATCATTTGAAAACAACTTAAATAAAAAAATGAGCAAAGAAAGGACGACGGATCGAGACAAACAAAACTCTTTACATTAGCTCATCGACAACATTATAAGATGCACAAAGATTTTACTTCTACCAAACAAATAGAACCTAGACAGATTCCAAAAAAGAAAGGGGCAGGCAAGTATGAATCACAATCCATCCATTTGTATTTCTGTGACAGTCTTTCTTCAGGATTGCAAGTATACCCAGAATATCATCAATGCAGTTGAACATAGAATGCTATAGCCTTTTGAATGAGTAACCTAAAATTCTGTGTCAAAACATGAAACCATGATCTTTGAAACCATGGACCTCGCAAAAGGGATGTAGCTCAAGCTATACCTGTCAATCAAAAAATCAGAAATACCAAGAGAGAGTTAGAACATTGTAGAAGGAGTGAAAACAATCATTAATGTCACATTTGGATAATCATATTGCATGCTCAAAGACGTATCATATTTTACGCTGGAGTGAGATAAAAATTAACTCTAATATGTATGTCATGCATTACAGATTTTTATTTGTTTTTCAGCCTTAATTTGTTATTGTCATTATATTCTTTTAAAATAGATAATACACAATAAGAAACAAATCAAACAATATTAAAAGTTAGTATTTTTTTTCTTTTATAAAGGCCTTATAAATTTCTAATTAATACAAAAATCAATTAGTTCAAAGTATAGAAGTAATTTTGATCCATTATTAATGTAAAGCTATTTTGCAGTATCATCCAATCACATGCCACTGCATTGTTAAAATTCTCTTCCTATAATAACAACTGCCGCATCTACTTTTGATGATATGACAATGGATACAAGTGTGAGATAATATATCAAAATTGAAGTATCAGTTTATCTTTTTTTTTTTAGATGAAACAAAAAATTTGGAGAAGGTGAAAATTATTATAAACTAAAGTGGCACTAATGATCATTTTAAAATCCTCCATCAAGGAGATTTCAACTGTCCCTCCTTAAGATTATGCAATAAAACTCTTACCACTGATCAGACATGTTTTAAGTGTATAATGATTTGCATAACATAAAACACATTAGTGCAATGTTAGAAGCTTGTGCCTTGACTGTGAGTAATTAATAAAGCTGAAGCGGAAAATACATACTAATTTCAGTTTGGTACTGCCCTACGGGCCATATAGCATTTTTTCAGGGCATATGTGCTAATCCAATTTACACTAGGATCCTACATAGCATACTCCTTATTTCCTCATTAGATTCATGAGAACTAATATGTGCCTACATCACACTGCTGAAGGTACTATAAAAAAAGGTTATATGGGATGCATTTGGAAAAATTATGACTTACCAAACTAGTGCCCCAAACTCCAAGATAATCGCAAGAAATGTCAGTAGTTTGTTATGAACCTGCTCAATGCACATCAATGAAATAATAACTATTAAAAGAAGCTATTCTCTGTCAGAAATAAAACAAATCTTTTGCAGATGCAATTTGACTTACATAAAGTGCACAAAACAAGGCAATTATCATACTTGCGATGTATATGGCTGTTGCATAAATACGAACAGGATCAAGCATCATCGATACTTGCCTTTTGGGACCTATGAGGAATGCTGTGCTGCCATAAAAAAGACCCCCGCTTAGTATTTGAAGAAAACGAAACAGATATGAGACCAGGGATAAAGCATAAATAATCCACAAAATTATAGATTTTTTTTCTTTTCAATCCATTCTAATTTAAAATGTCATTAGTAGAGTAGGATGGAATGATAAGGTGTAATAAGCACACAGTTTATACAGCAAAAAACAGACAATATTTATTGAAAGGGAAAAATATTTTCTCTTAAGCATATAGCACCCAAGGGAAAAATATCATTTCAGTACCAGCAGTCTCGCGACTAATCAATCAGTTATAGCAAAAGGGAAAGAAGGCAAACTTGCAGGGGTCTACGTCCACGACTGTAATCAAATATCTAAATCATCATTTCTATTCATGCCATGGGAGTCCTTCAAGAGCGTAACCTAGTTTTTTCTGGGTATTGTGTAGAATTTGTCCCTCTCCTTTTTCCTTCTTTTACATGGGAGTCTTCTCTCCATCCATGGTTTGGGACATTTTCAGACGCCAGCCCTAGTCTCCTTCTCTTAGGGTGAGCCCCATAAAATATTTAGGGATCATTGGGTATAGTGCGACTGTGGGTATATGTGTAACCCTTTGCAAACCCTCAAATGCGGACGTGTTTCACTATGATCTTCAAAAAGAATTACGGGTCGTCCAGTACGACTTCCGTTTCGGCCATTAGACAAAACCATGAAAATATCAGAAGGTCTCGATATGTCCCTTCAGTCTATTCAGCTAAGATTGTAAGACTTCGTATTCTAGTTTTGGTGGATCGTGCTCAAGGTTCCTTCCATGACTTGTACTTACTATCAGTTCTTGTCTTTTCATTCAATCATAAATTGTTTGGACAGTGGGAGTTTTGCATTCCTTGCAAGTCCTCTACTAATTTCATAGTGGTTAAATAAGGACAAAGAATGATGATACGATACAACAACAAAACCATATCAAACTAAAAGGCTAGTAGTATATGTGCCAATATTATATAAGAAACTATTTAGAGGACTCGAGGTTACACAAGATATCTTCCTTGCAGCTTGTTGAGATAACTTTGATATCCTGACCACACCATATGACAGCTGAGACAACGGTAATTAAGACCTATAGGGAACCTTTAATTCCATACCAATATCTGAATAAAGACCTTCAACAGGAAAATTACTCAATATCTCTGTAGGAATTACATACGAAACAAGTCATACTCTCCAATTTCAGAATAAACTAGAATTTCAAATCTTAAGGTGACGTCTACGTCTCGTCAATTGTCCAAGGTGACACAAATTTGTGGGTAAGCGTAGTGTCAACTACCAATACTCCTCATTTTTCCTTCCAGTTAATGAGATAATAACTAATAAGAACCATGAATCAATCCCTCTCAAAAAAAAAAAAAAATCGCAAATCAATCTTTCATCCATTTGTCTCTTCATATTAAGCATCACATCTATTGTTCTCTTGCTATTATACAAGTGTCTCATTTTCTTGGATATTATATCATGTTTTTAAAGTATTTCTCATTCACAACAAAAACTAACATTAACATCTAACATTTGCTATTCAAAAAAGAAAAACATGTAAAAACATTATAAGGTCAATAATAAAGTGAATAATATCCAACAATTGTAAAATTGTCAAGCCAAGAAGTTTGCTCTTATCATTCTCATTTCCATATTTTCATTGCACTTAGAAATGAGGAAGTTGACGCAGAGTCATTGGTTTCACGTTCCTTGTGTCTCAACTCTCAATTGATTAATTATGCAAGTTAACCAAATGGTGATTCAAGGAACATGTGTTTCACAATCAAGTTGATTGTTAAGTTCAACAATAATAACATTCAACGTTTTGATCAATTACAAAATATGGGGATAGAGACTAAAGGCAAATCTACTAGGTGTAATAGTTTCACAAATGTTAGACATTGGTCAATTTATTGTTGAGCTTAATTTTATTCCCAAAATAAGCTATGAGATGCAGAAAATGAGATACTTATGAAAAAAAAGAACGACACATGTCTAGCTTAATTTGCAAAGAGAAAAGGATGAAAGATTGATTCACGCTCATCGCCATCTTATTAAGTGGAAAGAAAAATGGTGGGTGTTGGTAGGTGACACACAATAGTGTTCAAGAGAGGTGGAAACCTGATCATGGAAACTCATACTGATGCAAATTACGGAGGTTCAGTGGGTGACAGAAGATCCACCTTAGGTTATTGTGCATTCTTGTGTGGGAACCTTGTTGCTTGGAGAAGTAAAAAGGGCTTGCCAACATTACAATTTAGTCAGCTTACTCGCAAGCTTTGAATGATAGATATTCATTCACTATCTAGAGGGGGAGTGTTGTCAATAATCATTGTAATTGGTAGGAATTAGTTTGTATTTGTTGTCATAATCTCAGTTGGTCCAGCCCATTTAGTTATTACTTGGCTTATATTTATAAATATAGATTACCGATTGTACTCTTGACACAATTTAAAATAATATTCAGAAATACTTTTTCAACACGGACGATAGTATTTTAGTCATCAATAATTGTCTTCTAAATATATTCATAGGATAGTGTTGTGACTGGTGACATAAGAAGTAATGGAACATAATTCCTCCTACAACCCCTCCCAAAAAAAAAGCCCATTTTCCAATAATGACCATAGCAATATAACATTCTAAAAATATTTGACACTTGTGAATGGAAATCGGAAATCAATTGAACTAGAGACATCATCAAAGTATAACTACAAAGCTGTAACAGTACATACCTTCCAAGTGAAAGCAAATTGCCAAGAGTAAATGTTATTCCAAACTTTATTGGTTTGAGAAAAACAAGCATAGACTGTAAGATGAGGGGAAATGCCATTAATTAGTGATTATTCATTTCTCCAAATATAATTTTGAGTTAAGAAACTAATATACTACGTAAAGATATAAAGACCAACCAACATTTGTTGATTAAGTTTTCAGAGTGGTAGTAAAATAATTCATGTTTCCATCACATGTACATGACAGTGGTGAGAAATCAATGAGATCTGTTTTGTATCCTCGTATAGTAGATTATGTAATTTCCAATTCACCCATTATATTCCAACTGTAAATTTGAGTATCAAAATCTGAGTATAGGAGTTTATTACACATGTTCTACACTAAAACTCTATAGAGAATGGAGTACCACTGCCTAGTTTCCAGCATCAATAACTTCTTTAATAAAGTTAAAATAAATTACAATGAACAATCTAGTGGTGAATGGCATCAAAGGAAGCATAACTAACCATTTAAAACTCCATTGAATAACATTCTTCAATATCAATATGAACGTAATATATTTATTGGACTAAGTTGGTCAGTAGTGGAAGGTGAGACTTGACACAACAATGGTAAAGGTTGCTTCCTTCTGTAAAGATATTGCTGGTAACAGGTTATAGTTGTATTAACATCATCTCCACTCATGGGGATAAGGCTTCAAAAATTTTACCTTGCCTAGAGAGCCTAAACAGGCAATGTAGGAGCTTTGTGCATTGGGTGTCCATTTAGTATTGGCTAGAAGCCGCATAGAAATTTTGGATGGTGAACTTAAATAGTCAAATGGTATATTAATTAGATTGATATTTTGGATCTAACTATTGCAAATGGCAAGCTTTGTAAGTTGATTTTGTCACAATCATGTTAACATGAGAGGAAAACTAACACGGTACCTACCTTTATCTAAATTCTAAACTAGAAAGAAAAAGAATGCTGTCAAACTTACCAACAGTGTACAGGTTACTCCAGCAGCAAAGCATATGGCAAAACCATATAGTCTCTGGTCAAAAATAGAGTTTATCAATCAAATTGTGCAAGATAATAAACATATAAAGGAACATGTTGAAGGAATCAATTATCAAACAAACATTTCAAGATGACAGAAATTTGCGTACGGAAGGTTGATGGATAATTTAGTTTAAGTCTTGATAATGAAACATGTATCAATAAGAGAAGTCTAAAAACAGCCTAATAGCCCTGATCAAATATTTTTTTTTTTGGAAAAGGCCCTAACCAAAGAGTTCATCAACTACTGTAGCAGGTTTCATTTGAAAACATTTAGAAAAGGCCTTGTATTTACAAGAAATGACAAGAAAAAAAAAATCATTATGCTTACTAAAGTCTTATGTTTTGTTTGTCTCGTTCTATATTTCAATAAAACCAATCTAACACCAGCCATGTTTGTGTTGCTTGACTTGCTTCTTAGGAACCTCAAACTACGATTTTCCAACAGTCTGCATCCTCAGTTAATCAGTTCATAAACATTCCCAACGAAATGAAACAAACTCCACTCATCCAGTCTGTTTCTCCTTTCAACAAATCTTTCCTTGATTTCATCTTTTTACGAGTAAGTTGTAAATATATGATGTTTCTCTGTAATCCACTAGTAAATCATTACCATTTATAACCTAAAGGTAGTATAAGTTATCACTAAAACAGCCAATGTAGTCAAACAGGAGATTCTAAGTAGGATTATAAGGCTGGTGAAAGATCGTAACACGACTCGTAAGATTCTACCGAGACAAAATTGTAAAATTATAAATACAAACACAAAGGCATACAAATTATAATACATGAACAAAAATTGGATAATTGTTTTAGTTAATATTGCATTATTAAATATAATTGTATAAGATTAGCAAAAAAAAATAATAATAATCAGAAAAATGTATATTATATTATAAATTTATAACAAAAAGGATAGGGATAAGTTTATGATACCGTTTTTGTCAAAAAAATAAAATAAAGATTATGATACTGCAAAAGAACATAAGAAAATGTGTCGAGCTTTTTATTGTTTATAATAATACTGTAAAAGAAAAGTAATATTTCATTAAAAGAAAATAAAGTGGGCAAGTGAACCAACTCAGGGAGTCGCCAACACTCCATTATTGAGTGCCATCTGTGCGTCAAAATCAAAACAACTCAGCAATTCACTAACTCCCCGTCATATACAAACTGAGACACCAACTCGGTGATTGAACTCGGTGGCTTGTTCTCCCTAAGCAATCAATTTCTCACCGAAAATCGCCTTATTCTCTTATTCCCTAAAAAAAGCTTGTTCTTTTTCAACCACGGTGGACAGCTATAAGGGGTAATAAGATCGTTCATTTTACAAAAATGGTATTTTTCAAAACAAAAAAAAAAACGATGTGAGCACGAAAGGCCCATGAGAAATGGTGGCCCAACATGGAGGGTGTTATGATTTAGCAGCAAAACAGCGATCTTTACCACAGACTCCATTCCAGTGATCTTAAATGTGTTGGATCACGATTTCATGACAGAGGATCACAAGATCGTACGATTCTACAACCCTGCACCCGATCTTAACCATTGGAAATAGTACACAAAAACTAATACTAAAAATGTCTATAACAAAATAATTTCTATATTTTCTCCTATTTAGTTTCTCAATCCCGTTATCACCTGAGGAGAAAATATGTTACCATACCTTCCTGCAAATTAATAGTTAGCTATTTAGTTACAAAACAAATACTCCTAAGTGGAAATACGTAACTATTGTTCCTCAAGAACATCGTAAATCTGGTGAAAACAAGAGAAAAAAAATCTCAATGTTACTATATATCCAGTATAGCAGCATTCCTCATATAACACTCAGATAAAATTCTCACTCGCCTATTTTCCATCCTAATACAACCTACAGCTTCTGATTTTCCAACACTAACTATGTAGTATGTAGCAGCGACACTTAAGACTAAAGGCATAAGCTTCTTATCTTCCAATAGTAACTATGTATTATTGATACTTCATATTGGAGGCGTGTTGGACACGTGCCAATGTCCGACACTGACCACTGGTGATTGCCGACTTCATAAATTACTTATATTTTCTCAAATGTTTCATAACATTATGTAACGACACTTCAGATTAAAGGCGTCGGAGTCTCAAACACACGTTGATGTCTGACACAATACTAACACGAAAATGACAGTTATGACTACATATCATCACTTCTATTTTCTCAAATTATTATATGTGTCCGGTGTATGTCTCGGTTCTTCGTAATAAATAAATCAAATCAAAATAACAACTTCACAATTGACAAAAATAAAGAATCAAATACCAAGAGATTATTAAAGTGTCAAACATCTATATCCAAATCAAAACCTAAATAGTAACTACGTAGCACCGACACTTACGATTGAAGGTTATGTCATGTCGTACACCAGCGCACGACACGAAACTTGTGACTACATACAATCACTTCTATTTTCTCAAATTATCGTGTCAGTGTTGTCTCTGGTGTCAGTGTCATGTCTGGTGTCTGTGTCAGTGCTTTATAATACAATAATTCAAATCAAAGTACCAAAACAACTTGAATTTGAAGATCTATACACAAATCAAAACCTAAATATTCAACTTCTCAGTTAAATCAGCTACGATTGAATTTGAAGAGAAAATAGAGAAAAAAGAAAATACCTGTGTTCTAGACAAAGTACAGTTGCGGTTGAAATCATCCATGAAAGCGAAGGAGCTTTCGTTTTCCAATGCAGCAGCTTGTGCCTCTTCGTCTTCTACTTCCATTCCCACCATTATTTTCACTTTCTCGAAGGCTTTGTTCATTTTTTCCATTGTTTTCCCTCACTTTCTCGGGAAAATGGAAAAACGAAAATCAGAGAGAAGAAACTATGGATCTGTGGTTTCTGGGAAGAAAGCAAGAGTTTTATTAAAATTTGATTAAAATTAAGTAATAAATTGCTTAGATTTTAAGATATTGGGTTTGGGAATTTGATTGAGATGTTATAACGACTCACTTCACTGAAACTAGCTTATTGACGAAGAGATCTCTCTCTAATTATTATTTTTGGATAATAATCATTTTTGTCACGATTTGTTTACCTTAAAAAAAAATCAAAATTTTAAAATATATTATGATTGCGCATTTCTTAGTCAAAATAGTTTATGATATTGAAATACTTCCTTAATATTACTCCTTTTATCATGACGTTTTGGGCATTTCACAAATGTAATTAATATTGTATGGAAAATAGATATTATGAGTTGTTTTACAAAATTGACCTTAATATTTTGAGAAAGATAATTGAAAGAAAAAAGAGTAATAAATAGTTAAGGATATAATAGGAAAAGTAACATTAATGTTTCATTCGTATTGTAAAGTGACATACAATCTGGGACAATTTGTTTTCTAAAATGACATACATTTTGGGATGGAGGGAGTATCATATTAATTTTTGCTTAATAACAATTTTGACCCTTAAGTATTGGAAAGTTGTGATTTTGACCCCTAACAAAATAAAATACAATTCAGCCTCTTAGGTACCGCCCCTTTTGCAGTTTTGGCCCCAGGCCAATTTTGACCAAGTCAATGCTGACGTGGACGGCATGTGTGTAATTTTTTTATTTTTTATGTTTTTAATTTTTTTTTATTTTTTAATTAAAAAATTACACAGTTGTCGTCCACGTCAGCATTGACTTGGTCAAAATTGGTTTGGGGCCAAAACAGCAAACTGGACAGTACTTAGGGGCTAGATTGTATTTTATTTTGTTAAGGGGCCAATATCGCAGCTTCATAATACTTAGGGGGCCAAAACTACTATTAAGTCATTAATCTTTCAATATACTTTGATCCTTATTTTAGCGTCAATTACTATTTTGATTAACAAAGTGCACAATCAGAAAAGATTTTGAAATTTTGATACATTAAGAGAGCATTGTGACTACTCGTTACACATTCAGAGATTAAAATGACTATTATTCATATTGTTTTTATTTTTTTATGCTTATATGGGTGGTGGATTGGAAACAAGATTTGCGTTTTTTAACGCAATCACGTTGTTGTTACATTAATAACCTTTTGATCTTGATGATACAACTCTAATAAAAGTATTTAGTTTTTTTATTTATAATTCTGATCTTAAGTCTGAGTCGTTTGATAATGATCGGATGGTTAAGAATGCGTGATTGCGTGAATGCGGCTTTTCATAGTTTTGTTCACAAATAGCAACATGCAATTGCTCCTCCAAGACATGGAAGTGATCATGAAAAGTGACAAGAAATTATATAGGATTTTAGTATAGGATTCATTGAAAAGTGATGAAAAAGATGAAGACGGGAAGAAACCTTGCAGCCATGGAAACTCATGCAAACTTGACAACTCTGTAACGTGCTATTTTTTTTAGTTTTAAAAGTTTATCATTGATTAAACTTCAGGCATAGTCATTACAGACGTTTTGGTGAGAAGAAATGGAACAAGGAGCAAAGAAACCATTGAGTTAGTTACTGCCTAACTCGTGTCGCGGGCTATGAGCCCTGCATCGCGAGAATGAAAGGAAATTCATTATGATCACTACTATCTATCTCGCATCACGCGCTATGAGCCCCGCATCACGAGATAGAGTGATTAGATCAAAAGAGGATGAGTTCAACGCCTATCTCCCATCGTGAAGCAATTCTCATTTAGAGGATGAGTTCAACACCTTTTTACGAGCACAAGAAGGCGGAATTACAATTTATGGATTAAGGAATCGACCAAAGCCATTCAGAAGCCATGGAATCATCAACTGTTGATCTTTTTCTCATGTTCTTATTCATTTATAATTATATGTGTTTATAAATCATGAGGAGCTAATTCTTATATAGGTTAAGTTGTGAAAGAGAAACTTCCATGTAATTAATTGTTCATTTAACTTTAAATAATTATATGAATATTAGTCGATTACTTTGTGTTTTATTTGGTTTTTCGCTTCTTAATGTTTTTTATGCAATCAACGAGCATTAACCTTAACTTTGGTTTATAAATTGAATAATAAGTCATCAATGATTACTAACTTTAACTTTGTTTGCTTCATCTAATTTAACCAATTAATTATTGATTAGATTTATACATAAAATAATAATAGATGTTACATCACTCTTGGTTAGGTTGAAATAGTGCCTAATATTAGTGATACTTTAGCATTCTTAAACCTTCAAATCCGGTTAGGGCTCCTATGAGTAGGTAGTGTGACGATCAAAAAGTGTTAGTGACCAAAACATTGACCTGACTATTTTGATCAAAGGTAACGAGAACAAGTAATCAATAACATTGTATTCATATTTTGTAGTTACTCAATTAATTAAGGAAAGCAAATCTGTCATAACCTAATCGCTTTCTCTCTTAAGTTCATTAAAACTAATCGTTTGCCACATGGAAAACCCCCTATTTGCTCCTAGTAACCTAATCAATTCGTAGTAGTTACGTTGAAGTTAGGCAATCCATGTCGATACAAACTCTTTCACAAGAAAATTACTACTTGACGACAAATTAGTACACTTACTAGTTTTTGTTCATCGGACCTTGCTTTGAATACATCATTTTGGTGGGACAACTTGCCACATCAAATTAGGGAAGCTTATACTAAAAATAGGTTAGGCTTACCTTATTTTAAGTTTTGTTGATTTTGGTATCTCTTGTAGGAGGGTTTTGGTTGTTTTGTTCCCCCTCTATCTTTTGTATTTCCTCTCTTTTTTATAATATATTTTAGGGACTTGCTTTCTTGGCAAGTCTCCTTTGCTTAAAAATAATAATAATAATAATAATAATAATAATAATAATAATAATAATAATAATAATAATAATAATAAGTTATAACCACAAAATTTGTTCAAAAAAAGTTTTGAGCTATGTAATACTACCAACTTAGCTATGTAATAATAATCTTTTTGGTGGTAATAATAATAAATTATAAGCTTTCGTTGACAAGAAATAATAAATTATAAGTTATAACCATAAAATAATATTAAAACTTATTGCGTACCTGGAAATATTAATATTCTTTGATGTTGATTCTGCCACCATATCCTTAGCGAAACTATGCTCCTATGCCAAGAAAAGAAAGTTACGAGCTTCAAAGTAATTTGTAAAATATAGAAAAGAAAGTAATGCAAATCACTTGATTAACCTATAGGGAGGTTCAAGTGCATGTGATCTTTCATATGATATTCATATGTAGTATGTTACTAAACTATATTTGCTTATATTTAAAAACGGAGGGAGTATCAGACTTTTAAAAAGATAAAAAATAATTGATAACAATACATGTGTTATTTTGATGTATTGTTATAAATTCACTAGGAGGAAACTTTATAACAATACATCAAAAACGAAAAATACATATGACATATTTAACATATTTAAAAATTCTCCCTTTGAATTCACCAAAAAAAGAAAAAACTCCCTTCGAGCTGTTAATATCTCCATTGGCTAAAGAGATATAATGGGCTGAATAATTAAATTTAAATACATTAATGTGGATAAAAAATTTCATCTTATTCCAATTAGTGTCCCTCAATATCAACAATGTTAGAATCAATTGATCTTTCTTCTCCACCACTTCAAACAAAACAAAAAAGATCCATGAAAAAAAAAACATGATTTCTCGAACCATCATTGGTTTGCAATTTTCCTTTCTCTTATGTTCATTACTTTCTATGCTTTTATCATTCAGACACATTTCAAACTCCCAATAATATCCTCAATTTCTCACTTTAAAAAAGAATATTAATTTTTTGATGTGTTCATAACTTACCTCAAAGATTTCCTTCTCTGATAAATTCAAAACATTCACGACCAACTTGGTTTCTTGCGATGGTTCAACCTCACTTACATGAAAAGTAATAAGTTAATTATCAACAACAAGTAACTCATGGCTTTGAACTTAGTACATTGAAAGCAATGTGATTAGTATAAACCTTAAACCTTGGCTTTTTTTTTTTTTAAAGCAGAAACGTTGGTTTGTTATTAACATAGACTGACTACTTATATATAATGAAATTAATGTACTGTGAAAAACAACGTGTGAGACTAAATTTGTGAAAAAAAATTAAAGTAGTACCAAATTCATAAATTTGATAAAAAAAAGTAAAGGACTAAAATTCTAACTAAGCCAAAATAAAATTAATTATTATCAAAATTTTCTTTAATCCTAACTCGCTATTGGGTCCACCCTACACAAGTTAAGAGTAAAATATTTTATTTTATAAAAAACAGTAAAATATTTTATCTATAAGCTTCAAGAAGCTAGAAATGGGAAATATCAAGAGGTACGTGTAATAGTTGTTCAACTCTTTAAGGGGGTGGTTTATTGTTTTTCATGTATTGGTGTACGTGGGTATATGCATCGGATATGTGTCGTGTCTCACGGTGGCGGTGGTTATTGTTTGCAGTAGCTTTTTTTGGTTTATGACTACTGGTTCGAGGAAACTTCATTGCCGCTATGTCGCCAGTCGTGTGTCTTTGGTTGCCAGCGTCTCCGATCGTTTGTTTTTATACTTTTTATGTTCCGTTTGTTCAAATGTTGGTTTTGTTTGTGTTTGTTTTGTGGGTCTCTGACCAAGGTTTGTTTTTGTGTTTATTTAGTTGTTCGATACGAGATTGGGTGACTTAGACTTGTATTCATTTTGCAGTGGCGGCGTGTTTGTGACTCAAAAACCCAAAATGGTTGGGTTCTGTTAACCTGAAAAGGTCTTGTTACTAACATATTAGACTCATCCTTCGATCTAATTTCTTACACAACTGTTTGATTGTGTTTGATGGCTTGACTTCTTCGACTCTCTGATGTTTCCAGATTTGTTGAGATCTGCAGGTTTCAAGTCGTCTTGTCTGCCTACACATTGGTACTTCATGCTCGAAAGAGCTATATGCCTGTTGCTTTTTTAAGAGAGTTATTGACACTTGGATTTTGATACCGTGTTGGTGATCGATCCATTCACCAAAATTAAGCTTTAACTGTTCTTCGCAGATGTTCACTTTTCATATTTTTTGTAACATGGTTTTGCGCCCGTACACAGGTTCGCATGGTTGCTCATGTGATTAATAAATTTTCTGTTAGAAAATATTAGGGCTAATCACTAGGTTTGATTTATAACGTTGTATCCATGTGTTTTAGGCCAGCATGACCCTGTCAAGTCTTTATATCTCTTTCTTTTTATTTAATATAATCTTCTTTTGACTAAAAAAAATATTTTTTAAGCTTTCGATTCTTTATTGTTTGCTATATTTTTCTCTATTAATTTGCAATAAATAAATGGAGTACATTCTTAAACAATGTGCTAAGTTTTAACGTAAAAAGAATTATGTGCTGTTTGTGATTTTTAACGTAAAAAGAATTATGTGCTGTTTATGATTTCTCTCTATTTCTCTTTCATTGATCTCATTTTTTGTAAATTAATTGTGGTTAGGGTTATGCCAATTATGTGGCCATTCTTCCTTTTTTACATCAATGCACGACGAATACATTTTCAGTACAACTCTCACTATTTCACTAATTTATTCCTTAAAAAAACACGTTATAGAGTAGCACTTACAACAACAATCTCTCTTGTTCCTAATTTTTTTTTATCACCAAGCAAAAAATAAATGAATAGAACCCAATTTGGGTCCTTTTTAATATGATAATAATCATCACTGCATGGTTGTGATTGAATCAATCGAGACATTGAACAGAACAAATGGAATATCATTTCAATTATAATTGGCAAGTGCTTTCTAAATATTAAATCAACAATGAAATGAACAACCAAATACATGTTTTAAAGAGCCTTGTCATTTTTATCAACAAGAACATATAATATAGTGACTTGTTTCACATTTCAAAGCTGATTCATGCTGAAAAGGTTAGGATTAAATTAATTGTTTGGACATAGTTGATTAAATTACAGCTAAAAATCAAGAATGGGCTGAGTTTCGAATTATTCACGATTAACCTTAAAACATTCATATCTACGTTAAATATAGTCAGAACTATTTCTATAACTGAGAGCAAAATCTACAACAGCAGAATGCAACATGTTACAAAACTTTGCAATTAATTTCTTTATTGTTGGAGTGTCATGTGCTGATGATGCTCCTTTTCTTAGTACTTTTGTTTACTTTTATGGAATATATGTAATTGGAATAGTGGAATAGGTCAAAACAAAATATGAACATAAAAAAATGCTTTGACCTTAAGGATTCTTTTTATCTAACCCTAATTTTTTGGTACCCAAAAATGCTTTGATCTTAAGATGAACCTAAAAAAACGTTGTTGGAGTGGCCCAGTTTCATATTATATAGCTCTCACTTTAAGTTTATGAATCATTGTTTGTGAAAGAAATTGTTTCTAGATTTGTTGAGATCTGCACGTTTCATATCGTCCTGTTTGCCTACACATTGGTACTTCATGTTCGAAAGAGCTTTATGCTTTTGATACCGCGTTGACGATTGATCTATTCGTCAAAATTTAGCTTTAAATGTTCTTCGTAAATGTTTACTTTTCATATTTCTTGTAACCTGGTTTCGTATCGTACGCGGGTTCGCTGGATTGCACTCGTGATTAGTGAATTTTTTGTTAGGATAGATTATGAATTGTATCCATGTGTTCCTGGGTCAGGTCTAATGTCCCTCGGTCTTTGTATCTCTTTCTTTTTATTTAATATAATTTTATTTTGACTATAAAAACTTATATCTTTTATGCTTTGGATTCTTTAGTTTTTGCTATATCTTTCTCTATTAATTTGCTGTAAATAAACGGAGTACATTCTTATACAATGTGCTAAGTTTTAACGTGAAAAGAATTATGTGCTGTTTGTGATTTTCAATGTAAAAAGAATTATGTGCTGTTTATGATTTCTCTCTATTTCTCTTTCATTGATCTCACTTTTTGTAAATTAATTGCGGTTAGGGTTATGCCAATTATGTGGCCATTCTTCCTTCTTTACATCAATGCAGGACGGATACATTTTTAATATACAACTCTCACTATTTCACTATTCAACACACGTATACATTTTTAATATACAAAGCTAGCTGGTTGCCATTTATTAGGGAACAAGAGTACCAAATTTATCCATATATGAAGTGAGACGAAACCCAGTATATAGTGTAAAAAAAGGTAGTAGCACGCATGACATGAAGAACGTTGAATGAAATTGCATCATTCATTTACTTTTGTTTTCATTTGCAATTGGAAAATGATGTTGTTACACTTAATGAAAAGTGCGACATATAGTTGTGGGAAATTGTTGGGAATCGGGGGATTGTGAGTCGTTAGTTTTATATTGATTCAATATGAATGTGTTAAATATATAATAGTGATGAATGATATTTGTGATGGTTTAAGGTTTTTGATGAAGATATGATTTTCTATCTTTTGGGGGTTTTGGATTACTGGGCCGTTGTTATTTTTGGCGTTGTCTACCCAAACTCCCGACTAATTATAGTATCAGAGATTATTTCAACTTGGCAGGGTAGCAGAAATGGGATCCTGATATTGGATCCTCTTGTATCGAAAGTCTTCGGGCATTGTAGTCAAGAGGTGTTCCATAAGTTGTAACAGTAATGTAAGTATTAATGTAAAAAGTTCTCAATAACGGAAATATTGTTGGGTTTAAGTATGAATAGTTAATTTCACATCGACTATAAATAAGCTAAATGTTAAACAATATAATGTGATTCGTATACCAAATGACTTCAAATTTTAGATAAAAATGTAATGTTTAATCTCTTGAATACATTGAATTCCACTTGGTTTCAACTATGGGTTGGGCATTGTTCGGTTCGGGATATAAACTGAACCGAACCGAACTAAACTGTTAGATAAATTTAAAATAACTGAACCGAACCGAATTGATGGATTTCGAACTGACCCAAACTGTTCCAAACCAAAACGAACTGAACGGAACTGTTATTATTGGTACCATTGAAAAATATATAAAAAACCAAACCAAATCGATCTGTTTTGAACTGAACCGGATTCTTTCAATTCAGCTTTAAAGCTGTTAGTAATTGTTCAGTTTTTTTTTTGTTTGGTTCAGTTCAGTTTAACAGTTCTGTTCAAGTTTTTAGTTTTTTTGCCCACCCTTAGTTCCAACCTCGAGTAACAGCACCCACGTAGAAAAAAAGTCTCATGTTCTACAGATTTCATGAATCTAAACAATTTGGAGAGACAATTGCTTTTTTAACATCATAAAATTCCTAAAAACACAAGTGAAATACTAAAATACCCCCAACAGTAGTTAACTACCGCTGACTTATAACTAGAAAATCGATAGCAGTTAACTACCGCAAATTTTTTTAGTCATTTACTTGTATTTCCAAGACATATTGAATGTTAGAAAAGCAACATCATTTAGAGAAGACGTGACATATTCAACAACCCAATAAATTTTCAAAATGAAATCATTAACTTCTTTCAAACCCTCTTTCACAATCAACTTCAAAATATGCACATAACAACACATAAACATAATCTTCATTGTAGACAATCATATTTCAGAATTCCATCCTCCTGTATATAGGTATCTCATCTAGACATTGTTTGTCAAACCATTTGTCAACCATTATTTTAAGATCCGATTTAACTCCAAATTATTGAGGGTAAGTCTCAATATATCTAGAAATGTACTCTCCCATCCCATGTGCCACATGGTTTGACAAAAGTTCAAGATATTCCTTTGGATCATCCACAGTCAATAGAATGTGTGGCCAAACACATGTTGACTGAATGAAGGCCAAACCTTTGTTGTAAGACAAACCCTCCCACAGTCAATGGAAATGTGTGGCCAATTGATGGACTCTAATTTTAAAAACTTATTTGTTATTTTAAAAACTTATTTGTTATTTTGATGAGTGGTATGGATAAAATAAAATTGAGTTGTTCAAATAATTTTTTTTAGGAAGAGTTGTTCAAATAATTAAAAATCTGAAGTAATATAAATGATCGTAGATGCTGTTAACTGATGATTCACTCAACACAATTTTATATAATATATCGTATAATATGTACATGTTTAATAAATTATCTGTTCTAAATTCATTCATCGAAAACTTTAGTTTACCATTAATTCTTCATTTTTTACCAAACATAATGTTAAAGAGTGAATGATCAATTATCCTTCAAAATTGTAAATTTTGCAAAAATCCTTCTAAATTTTGCGAAACTTCAAAATCCACTTAAAAGTTTAACAATTAAAGGGGTTTTAAATTTTTGCAAAATTCAAGAATTTTTGTATGAATGTTACAATTTTGGGATAATTGTCATGTCCTTGGCATGTTATGAAACATTAGCCAGAAAAGAAAAGATGAACAGCATAACCACGACAATATCTTTGAAACCTTGGATTCCTCGCAACAACAACGTTGTGTTTCCCAAAACATGTTCCTCAAAATCCACAACAACAATAGTTCGTGCAAATCCTCAACAATCCAGTTCCACCAACACAACCCAACAACAACAACAACAGCTCAATCTCTCTGTTCTTCGCTTTACATTGGGTCTCTCTCTCTCTCTCTCTTATGTTCTTCTGGTTTGAGAATTTTCTTTTATTGTATTCATTTGGTCTTAGTGTGTGTTTTTTGGTTTGATTTCAGGTATACCTGGTTTTGATGAATCTTACTTACCTAGATGGATTGGTTATGCTTTTGGTTCACTTCTTCTCTTAAATCATTTTCTTGGTTCTGATTCTGCCACTGTTACAACAGCACAACTTGTAAGATTTTACTTTTGATTAAAGTAAAACCATATTTAACCTTTATATGTTTTTCTGTGGTGATCTTAAATTATTGTGGTTTTCATTGTTATATGTAGAGAACAGAGGTTTTGGGCCTGTCTTTGGCTTCCTTCTCAATTGTACTGCCTTACCTTGGTAAATTTCTCAAGGTAAGTTTATCCAAGATTGTATACATTTCTTTCAACTTAAATTATTTAAATAAATTCACTAAGATTTGAGAGATATGTTTGGAGCTTTCATAAACCAACAAGGCTTCTAGTTTCAGTATGACTTGCTCATAATGTAAAGCATTTGGAAAACAGCTTAACTAAGCACTAATTGAATATAATATATTTCGATAATTAAAGAGAAAATGTGGTTAAATTGTGTCCATATATCAGTTGTGATCTTTTTTTCCATAAGTTGTCCTAGAGAGTTCATTGACACTGACGCAGACATCGATACCGAACACGATATTGACGTCGACGCCGATAATAATTTGAAAAAATGAAATAGTTGAAGTATTTCGCATATGATATTGATCCTCAGACATGTCTGAAAAATTGTCAGGGTGCTCAACCGGTGGAACAAACTACTCTACCAGATGACGCGCAACAAGTATTTGTCATGTCAACTGATATAGCGGATGATTTGAAGGAAGATCTGGCTTGGACATCATATATTTTGCTGCGTAATACAAACGCCATAGCTGCGGTATGTCACATAGATTATCATTATTAGTTTATTATTATTGTTATTAATTTAAACAAACCCGTGGTTGGTTGATTGCTATAGAATACAAGAAAAGAAGAAAAAATGTATGCACAGTTGTGATTATAAAGTAGTATTTTCTGTATTGACATGAAATATATCTGTTTACCATCAAAATTTAAAATTGATGTCTCAAAAGGTAAAATTGTGAATGTGTAAAATTATGTGATTTGTGTTGGAGGACATGCATTACTCATTTTTCTGTTTGTGAAAATAGTTAAGAGTTAGCAATATAGTCAGATGGTCACTTAGAAGTTATTATCATGTATATATAAACATTGAACTCTGTTCATTCCTCGGTTCAATTTGGTACTAGCATTTATTCTCGCAGTTTTACAATCTATTTTTCTGCTCTTAAGCTTTTATTTTTATTACCTTATTTCTGAACAATTTCAATGTGTTCAGCTCATTTTTATTCAAGGAGAAATATGCGCACGGGGCTACTGGAACGTAACCAATGATTCATCGAAAGAAATTCTTCTTGGACAGTTTAGGAAAAAAATTGACAATGCTGGCCTCAATGATTTGAAGGACACCCTATATTTTCCACAAGATGCAGGTAATGATGATAGTCATAATATAATATGGAAGTTGCATGTGGTATTGTACAGTGCTGTCAAATAGGGGGCACTATAATGCTGTATCATAGAAATATTTGAACAAATGGCTATTGTTCTGTGATACATTTAGTACGACATGTTGTCAAATACTGGCTATAGCGATGCTATAGCATTTTACCGTACCATAATTTGACCAGTTTTTGAAAATTATGTTTTTGAGATACAATAAATAAGGCATACTAGTGGAAAAAGTATTTACTGTTGCAATGGTAACTTATATTTACTGTTGCAATGGTAACTTAAAATGACAAATAATATGTGACAAAGAATATTTTCAAAGGCGCCACTTAATATGAGATGGAGGGGTTATATTTTAACTCGGTTTTGTTCTTGAGATTTTACCCGACCTTTCTTTTCTTTCCTAACTGATTTAACTAACAAACATAAGAAACTAGAAATGTGTTTTAACTAGTAACTACATTTTTCAGTAAAAGGGTCTTTAACCATGTGTTCGAACTACACGACAAAGTTTGTTTGATATAGGCTTAAAATGCAATAAACATAAATAAACTATACAATAATTACAAAATCCTAATCATGTTTTCAACAGCAATAAAGTTCTTACTGAATTAAATCATGTGGAATTTTAATGAATGTTTCAGATTCTGAATTTCAGGAACTTGTACCTAAAGGCACCCGTTCTCTGCTGGTGCAGCCAATATTACAAGTTTCTCTCGAGAGTGCTACTGATTCGCAAAAACCGGCGGGGTTTATTCTGCTGGTCTCGACCACGAGGTATGCATTTAGCATTAAAGACAGAGCCTGGATTGCAGCTTTGACCAACAAGCTTAGAGGTAATAACATTAACATGTTTACAAATTTATAGATGAATTTACACATCATATTTGTAATTTTTTTATTAGTCAAGTAAGCCTGAATGTCGTAATATAATTTCAAATATCTCAACAGAAACATCAAAATGAACGTCCATTCAGATAAATAATAAATCTGTATGGAAGAAGACACACATCTAGAGAGGAACAAAGAGCCCTCCAGTGAAATTGTTGAGATATTTGAAATTCTGTTGTGATATTCTGTTCTGTTCGACATGGGATAGATTCAAATAATTATATCCCTATAGTATAATCATGGGATTTAGATGTACACATTGATTGATATAAATAAACACATGGAGAGATTAATCTCTCAAGCATTCAGAATAATGTTCAGTCTCGTATTTAACTGTGCCAAATCGATGGATGCATCTCAAATTTGAAAAATTGGCATATCTCATTTAAACCAAATCTAGCATGGAGCATCACCTTAATCTGCAGCATTTTTCATTTCCATGAAATTTTGAGATAGATTTAGAGGTATGTGTAATTGTAATACATTAACACACTCACATTTTTAATGATTTCCGAGCTTCTGTTTAGCACTGTACTACCTAGTCCATGTTACCCTATATCCTGTTTTGTTGCTCATTTTCCTGTCATCGCTATATATTAACAAAAGGCTCCATGGTACCCTTCGTCTCTTTTTAACCTTTCTTTTCTACCTTTCAAACCTCTGCAATTTTTGTTTACAGGTTGATGTGGATTTCCTACGCGTTTATAAGCCTAACTTCATTTCAATTGTGTACAAGTAAATTGAAGTGGTAAAGTATTTTCTGCACGGACGATAAGGTGCTAGAATGTTTCTGATGGCTAATACAATGCCAATCCTCACATGAGATACTTCATCTTTTTGATATCATGATTCGAAGTGTAATTATGCATACAGTTGAACTGATGATCAAAAGATACACTTACAAAAAAAAGTGGAATCGAGGTGATCACATTTAGTATCCGATTGTGCCTTGAAGAGAATTACCTCCCTCGGCGGAAACATGTGAGAAACAAAAAAAATGGACATCAGGATTATACCTCTACTGTATTAGAAAGTGAACTTTTGAAGGACTAAGCTGTGCATAAATATTCGATTATCTCGCAGAACCTTGATCCCGTGATTTGTGGTTCAAATAAATGTAAAAGTTATCTTTTGAGGTATCAACACTAAACATGTTTGTACTTGCTTTTGTAAATTGATTTCATATTTAAGCATTTGTATCTTTCTTTTTAGGCACTCATATATTTGCAGATAATGTGCTACTCTATCTCTACATGTGCATGCTAGAATTATTGAACTGCTACTACTACCACTAATGTCAGTCATAGTTTTATCATTGTAATTGCCAATTGATATCGGTTTGAAGTCAGAGTTTTGGCATTTTAGACAAATAAAATCGATTGGAACGGGCTGTGTATCATGAATGTCAGAACATATGGTACGCCGCCACACTCCACATTTATCTCAAGCCAACATTCTGTCTCCATCGTCATTCTTAGCTCCACAGATGCAATCCGTAGTCCACCTCTCAATTCCCCGTTCCATTCGAGTCTTGCTCAATTCATTCTTCGCCATGCATCTTCCTCGGACACAAACTGCTTCTGCTGATCCTAACTGAGCAGAATTATCTACAACACTGCTACATCCAATTAGCTCATCAACTTCAAATCTTCTGAACATGGTATATACATCTTGAAAAGCATTTGCTGCTTCAATTTTAAGAAAAACCAATTCAAAGATAAAAACCTACATCAATATTTCAAGATTTATACTCAATATTTAAAGAACGTTATTAGGCTCTTAAGTATTTAGAGTTGAATAATGATCCAGAATAAGATACCATTTTATGAATTATAAAAACTTATGCATTCATATATTCAGTGAATCTTGACTTTTTCTGGTACCAGAGTGTATGAAACCATTTTAATTGTATTGCTGAAATGGAAGATGAAAAAGAATAAAACAAACTATAAGAACAGAATAAATTCTAACCTGAACTCAAAAGCTCCGGTCACGGCATTGCTTTAGGTATTAACAACCATTGAACCTATGAACACTTTTCCACTGATACCGAACACGACACTGACACGAATATGTTGACATTGGTAATAATTTGAAAAATATGACAAACCTAGTGGGAGTTGAACCTACGATTTTGTGGGTTATTCAACTCCTTATCGACTAAGTCAACCTTCGTTCGGTAATGCGACAACCTTTAAAAGCTTAGCTATTGTTTCAGATAACTTATTTCATCAAATAATATTCACCTTACAACATAGTTTAACCCAACATAATTTTACCTTACAAAGTAAAATAAGAGGAAACTAGTGGGATCCAAACTCACAAGCATTCACACTTTAATCATAAAACAAGATTCAACCAATAGACCATATAGGCCTTTTTTTGGCTTGCATTCAGACTATATATAACTTATTATTCAATACTAGCTTGCATGCGGATTTTATTAAAACTACTGATCTTCCGGTTGGAACGAATACAACTCCAAACAAATCTTCATCACTATACTCGACGACGACCAAGCGCATTCCATTTTCGTCATTTTTCCTGCTAACATAATAACAATCATAGAAACTGGGAGATACCTCGAAACAAAACAAGACAGTATCCTGGTCCTGACGGCGATACAACAATTTCAAACCAAACCATCTCTAATCTTCTTTTGAATACCATGAATCTGTACACTCTGGCTTGTTTTCAAATACAATATATCTAGATCAGTGTCTGTGTCTATTACGATGGGATCGCCATGAACTTCCATTGTTGGGATAAATTTTACTGGCAAGCCATCACCATGATGTCTTTGAAGTAAAGTAAGATTACATGTTGCATTTTCTGTTTTACCAAGCATCAATTCACCACCACTTGTCGTGGAATCTGGCAAAATAGCATATCTTTTAGTAGAATCAACGAAGTTTCCATTTAGGTCGGTCACGATTTGAGCAAGTGTAAAGGGTGATGGAAAGAAGGTGGTGAAGGCAAAGAGGAAGAAACAACGGGTGGTAACAAATGTAGGGTTCATGGTAGATAATTTTGTCGTGAATCAATGTTGCTGATATATCTTGTGTATTTGTTTTGCAATTCTTGAATGACTCAAACCTTTATTTATAGACTTTTTTTAATTAAGAAACCATAAGGTCTTCTTTACCTTCAACTAGAGCACTTTCCCTCAACCCCAAATTCTACAGAGAGGTATCTAATTGGATTTAAGTTTTGTTTGAAGCAAAAATAACTTTAAGTTTGTAAACATACTCCATGTGGTCTTAAATATTATAAGAAAATAATTTTTTTAAGGCGTCGTCAAAGGTGAAAAATTTGGTTTCGAGGATATGTCGTGATTGTTTCCATACGCGTGCACGCTTGAATAGTACAGGCGTTAGATGCCCTTCTGAGTGTGTTATGTACAGTGACGCTGGTGAAGATACAAGTAAAACATGCTCTTTTTACTTGTCCATGGACGATTCAAGTTTGACAAGCATCCAACCTATGGGATGAGGTAGAGCAAGCCGTGAATGATTCTAATACTCTGACAACAGTTGTGTTTCATTTATTGTCTCAGCTCCAACCATCACAATGTCCTTTATTTGCATCTGATCTTTGGAGTATTTGGAAGCGTCGTAATTTGAAGTATTGGCAGCAGAGTAAATGAAACAACATCACAAGTTTTTGAACGAACATATGTTAGAAGACTGGAAGCTTGCGCAAGAAATTTGAAGAACTACAAATATACCAACTACAAATATTTCACCAGGTCCGAGCAATACAAACACCATATGATTGCAAAAACCCATCCCAGGTAGATTAAAATGTAATGTCGATGCTTCTTTCTCTTCCTATCATAGTATTGGCATGTGCATTCGAGATTCCGACGGGTGTTTTGTACTTGCTAGAACCACATGGTTCGCCCCTTTATGCTCGGTGGACGTTGGTGAAGTATACTAAGACTTTGTCAAGCGTTGCAGTGGGTGGCTGGTTAGGCTTTGATATCACGGATTTTCCTCTGGATTTGAAGATTGTCGTTCATGCTTTCAATGGTAATAATAGTAATAGTAACAATGACTTTGGCAATATCATTTTCATTGTAGACATCTATTTAGCTCTTTTTACCAACTCTAACGTAGAGTTTAGCTGAAGGCAGGCAAATAGAGTCGTCACTCATGAATTAACACACGCAACCCCAGTAAACACTAGTTCCCAATTGTTTTTTAATGTAATATCTTATATTAACGACTTATTATCTAATGAATTGAGTTGAATTTTTTCTCCTAATTTTTTTTATTAAATAACTAATATATCAAATCTATATTAAAAACCAAGTACTTGTTCAAAAAATAAAATATTATAAACAAGATATATCAATTATCCAATTAATATAAACTTTGTTAAATTTAAAACCAAAGTTTTTTTTTTTTTGGTGATGAAACTAGAAGGGGTGAGTATAAAGTTAAGGTTGCTATCCGCAATACCACATTCACACAAAACAATGGTTATCAATTCAAGACTTTTTTTTTTTTTTTATTGGCCACGAGGTGCTCCGCAATTATTTTATATAAACTAGACCATCGACCTGTGCAGAGCACGAGTCCTACAAGCTTACACATGCGCGTTTAAAGTTACGATTATTATTCTCTTTCTATATTAATAAGGGAGTTGGTTATAACTAAATTAGTGTAAGTAATATTTATAAAACTCCAATTACGATAAATATTAGTTGTATAATGGTGACTTTAGTAATATAGTTTGTTGCTACCATTGGAATGTAATACATCAAAATAACGTACAAAAATCGTTGATTTTTAGCACAAGTTATCTTACATTTATGAAATACTTCTCGGTATACTGCATTTGATGTCACATTGGTATCTTGCCTATTTTCATCCGTTATAAGCATCTTCAATCCATCTCTTGAGGTAAACTTTGATATTGCAACATATAACTGGCCATGTGAAAACACAGAACTTGGCAAATATATCTCAACTTTCTTCAGAAATTGTCCTTGACTTTTGTAGAGAGGGAAAAAATAGGGTTAATGTTTAGGGTTACATAATGCTTGGCCTAACCCGTGGCATGTTTTTGGCTTATGAAGGAGAATGACAAACTTGCATGTGTGTAGCCTCCGTTAGGCATGCATTGGAAGTTTAAACATGATACATTAAGTTGAGTAGTTGACACCATCAAACTCAAATTGCCAGTCATGCTCAAAAATACTTTGTTCACCACCAAACTGCCAAAGAAATGGAGAAGAAGGAAAAGAGAAGAAGTTTTCACGACATAACCTTAAACAACAATGACACATTATAGTCACTCTCCCTCTTGAAAAACAACATGAAATTCCTCCTCAAAACACAGCTACCTTGAATAACAAGGACAATGACAACTTGGAACAAACCCAACAAATGTATCAGTTGGCCTTGCTTTATCTAATCGGTACTGCACTTCCTGATATGAACAAACTTGAGAGGATGCGCAACTTGTTCAACTTGTTGGCAAAAGACCTTTGAATCTAAATGTGTAGATTCATTCATATTAGTCCAATAGAATAAGTTCAAAGTTAATTAAGCCTATTATTAAAAAATAGGTAATTTTATTCGCTTTTTTTTTAAAATTTTTTTTTTACAATTTGATATAGTAAAATTCATTCATTCATTCAAAAAAAAAATACTAATATTTTTTTATTTGATATCTTTTAACATTCCATAATATTACCAATATAATTATTTTTTATGTAATTGCCGTAATGTTATCCCGTGCGAATGTCAGGAATGGACTCATAAATTTCAACAAGTGGAATCACAGTTGTTTATCATAAATATTTATACAAAAATATACGAGCCATAAAATGTTGACATCATTAAGCAAAAAATGTAGATTACAAGAACTATATCATTTTATATCCAAAAATTAAAGACGCGGTAACATTGAAGAATTATATAGTTATTATCCAAAAATTGAAGATTACAAAAACATATCATTCGTTACATCATTATTTTTTTACCATTTTGTCTTTTGTAATAAAAAATTCATTTTAAAGGAGAAAGAAAATAAATGTCAAAAGACTGAGATAGCTTTGTAACCAAAAAATATCTTTTATATAGTTATATCCAAACAAATTAAATTATTTTAAAAAAAATTATTTTATCACGATAAACAGACAAAAAATATTTTCTAATTTTTTTTATTAAAAAATCTATATATAAATAATCTCTAATCTACCAAATGTCACATTTACTACTGTATTTGTTTTATATTTTTTATTTACAGTAGTAAATTAGTAGTGGATCATATCCGTTAGCATAGCTCAGTTGACAAGGACATGCATTGTTATATGCAGGGGTTGGGGTACGAACTTCGGATACCTCATTTATTCACCTTAAAAAAGGTGAATTCTTGCCATTAAACTACTTGACAAAAAAAAAATTAACGTGGATCAAGAAAAAAATGCGGTTGGGTTTCACGACATAAGATATACTGGTAGTTCCAATTTCATAATAAATCAGCCAATTGTACAATATGCAAAGTCATACAAAATAAATAAAAAACCTAACAATAAAGGTTCAAAGCAAAAAAGGGAGAGTCACTATGACTGTATTGTTGAGTGTTAGGTGTAAAGGAAAATTTTCAGGGGTTCAAAATGCATACAAAAAACTAAAATATTTTATTAAGAGGTGGAAAAAAAAATCTGGCAACACAACAACAAAACCTACAAAATAACTAAATAACCCCCAACAATCCAACCGTAACTCATCTAATCAATCATGTAAAGAGTACATTTGATTTTTAATATAATAAATTTTGAACTATAAATACCTCATGAATTGTAAATTCTAATATTTAACTGACTTGATAATATAACATTCATAAATATAGTTCTAAGATTTGAATGAAAAAAACATGAGAGGCGAGAGAGAGAGTGGTCGAGAGTTCCACGATTCCTACCTGGTCCACCGTGGGCAATCGTGCCGGTTTTCTTCTTCACCGGAGGCGAGGTATGTTGGGGGGGAGCGGGTTCCAAGCAGGGTGCCACCATATGTGGGGTGGG